>Ga0181558_10001512_pt1 | contig 22380 bp, 18 predicted proteins | sample 011ome_22_FD_133754 | JGI IMG/M metagenome (GOLD analysis project Ga0181558, IMG submission 133754) | Coastal salt marsh microbial communities from the Groves Creek Marsh, Skidaway Island, Georgia - 011507BT metaG (megahit assembly) | ecosystem: Environmental > Aquatic > Marine > Intertidal...
ACCTCGGGATGCCCAAAGAACCAGAAGATATGCTGGAAGAGCACCGGATCGCCGCCACCAGCGGCCGAGAAAAAGCTGGTGCCAAAATGAATATCCATCAACATCATGGTGACCGCGCCTGCCAATACCGGCATCACCGCCACCAAAAGAAACGCAGTGATAAGCCAGGTCCAGACAAACATTGGCATCTTCATGTAGGTCATCCCAGGCGCGCGCATATTCATTACCGTGGCGATGATGTTGATCGACCCCATAATGGATGACACACCGAGAATGTGAATTGCGAAAATAAAGAAGGTGACCGAGGGTGGCGCATAGGTGGTAGACAAGGGCGCGTAAAAAGTCCAGCCAAACGCGGGCGCTCCGCCCTCCATAAACAGCGTCGAGGCCAACATCAAAAACGCGGGCGGCAAAATCCAGAAACTCCAATTGTTCATTCGCGGTAATGCCATGTCGGGCGCGCCAATCATCATTGGAATGAGCCAGTTCGCGAGGCCAACAAAGGAAGGCATGATTGCGCCAAACACCATGATCAACCCGTGCAGGGTGGTCATCTGATTGAAAAAGCCGGGCTCTACCAGCTGCATTCCAGGCTGGAACAACTCCGCCCGAATGACCATGGCGAAAAAGCCGCCCAGCAAGAACATGGCGAATGAGAACCACAGGTACATGGTGCCGATGTCCTTGTGATTGGTCGTGAACAACCAGCGCGTAACGCCGCTGGCAGGTCCGTGATGATGATCACCCATGGGCTTTGCTCCTGTTAACCGTTTTTGCCGCCGGCAACGTCACCGGGCTGGACGATATCGCCCGTGTTATTTCCGAAGGCATTGCGCTGGTAGGTCAGCACCGCGGCCAACTCGACCGCAGACAACTGTTCGCCAAAGGCCTGCATCGCCGTTCCAGCAACGCCGTCTGCCACCAGCGCCATATGGGCCCCGAGGTCGCCAAGCACAACTGGGCTGCCTGCTATGGCCTTGCCCACACCGCCCTCTCCACTCGCGCCGTGGCAAGCCAGGCAGGCAGCGTCGTAAACTCGCTTGCCTTGGTCCATGAGCGCATCAACGGACAGGGTTTGTGTGGCAAGCTGGGACTGCGCGGCCGCAATGCCAAGCTTGGCTGCCATCCAGCTGTCAAACTCGTCACGGGACACCGCGTGAACTTCCACCGGCATAAAGCCGTGATAAGCGCCACAGAGCTCGGTGCACTGGCCCCGGTATATGCCCTCTTCAGGAACACGCGTCCACGCTTCGTTAATGAAGCCGGGAATGGCATCACGCTTTACCGCAATCTCGGGAACCCACCAGGAATGAATCACGTCGTTAGCGGTAACGAGAAAACGCACCTTGGTGTGTGTCGGAATGACAAGGGGCTCATCGACTTCGAGCAGATAGTTTTCGCCCTTGTTCTGGGTGTTGTAGATTTCTTCTTGCGGCGTCGCCAAATTGGAAAAAAATGAAACCGTTTCCCCAGCATCATCCAAGTATTCGTACTTCCACTTCCACTGATAGCCAGTGATCAGGATATCGAGCTCCGCCTCGTCGTTGTCGTAAACTTCAAGCAAGGTCGAGGTCGCGGGGAACGCCATGCCAACCAAAATGAGAAAGGGCACGACTGTCCAGGCGACTTCAACCTGGGTGCTCTCGTGAAACTGCGAAGCTTGGTGGCCCTTCGACTTTCGGTGCGCGAATATGGAGTAGAACATCGCGCCAAATACAAGCGCGCCGATACCAACACAGATCCACATAATGAGCATATGCAGCTCAAAAATATTGGCGCCAATCTCGGTGACACCGGGTGACATATTGATCTGGTTTTCAGCCACGGAGAATGGCGCTAACGCAACCAAAACCGCTCCTGAGAAAACGCTGCGCATCTCGTGAGTACTCCATTTTCGTATGGATGGCACGCTATCCCGCGCCATCGGGGGGCAAAAAGCGCGGGATTATAGCGAATCTAATGACAAAGCCACGGGCGCTTGGTCACGACTCGGTGGGCGGCGCGTATGGTGCGGCGGCGGAATTATGAATACTAATGCTTTTTAATAATTAAGCGCATGAGTCATGGTTATGTAACGGGCTGCTGAGCGGTGATTGCGCCGCTACCGTCAAGCCCCCCACATTTAGCTATCGAGAATCTTAATAGGGTCCGCAGCGGCTTCTACCCTCCTCGCTACTGCTCGTGTGACGCGGGTGGGTGGCGGCACCAATTGGCCGGCAGGCCGGCTCTCAGAAAAATCGCAAACCACGCACCGCCTGACGTCCTGGCCCGCGTCAATCACCATGCGATCCTCGGTCTGGCATTGTGGACAAACAGCGCCCGCAATGAAGCGCGGCCGCTGATTGGGTTCGGGCCCGGAATCCGACATACTCTGCGCTCGCTCGGTAGAAGAACCGGGATAGTGTAGCAATCTCAAGCCATCGCTGGAGCAACGTCTTGTCTAACATCGACTTTAGAGGCCCTGTAAACGTACGCGCGGTGCTAGGTGTGACTCCCCGCCTGGGTAATCGCGTCATGATCGACCCAACAGCGGTCGTCATGGGTGACGTTCATCTGGGTGATGACTCCAGCGTGTGGCCCCACGCAGCAATGCGCGGTGACGTTCAGGTTATTCGCATAGGCGCCAGAACTAACATTCAAGATGGTGCGGTACTGCACGTGACCCATGACGGGCCATATAACCCCGGTGGCTATCCACTCAACATCGGTAATGACGTCACCATCGGCCACCGCGCGCTGCTCCACGGCTGCAGCGTCGGTGATCGGGTGCTGGTGGGTATGGGTGCGATTGTGATGGACGCCGTCACCGTCGAGAACGAGGTAATGATCGCTGCCGGGGCGCTGGTGACTCCGGGCAAAACGCTACGGAGCGGCTTCCTCTACGCGGGGAGCCCCGCGAGAGAACTGCGACCACTGAGCGAGGAAGAGCGCCAGTTTTTACCCTATAGCGCGGCCGGCTACGTGTCACTCAAAGACCGCTACCTCTCCACACAACCCTGATTCGACTCAATCCCCTTGCAGAGAAGATAACAGGGGCTGCGTCTGTGGGTATTCCCCCAGCCATAGGAAGTAGCTCTCTGCCGCCTGCTCGACGAGCATTCCCAGACCATCCCGCACATCGCCGGCACCCTGCTCTCGGGACCACGCCAAAAAAGGCGCCGCCGCCTCGCCATACGCCATGTCGTAACAAACACACCCCCGCGCCAGAGCGAGAGAAGCCGGTAATGCCGGCATATCGCCCGATAAGCCGGTGCTGGTCCCGTTGATGATGACGTCCCAAGCCATGGCGTCAGCTGTTTCGTAGCCTCCGCCACTGACGTTGGCGCTGCTATCGCGCCAGAGGGCGGCGAGCGCCTCCGCACGGCTGGCGGTTCGATTGACCACATGAACTGAAGACGGATCTTCCGCCAGTAGCGCTGACATAACGCCCTTCACGGCACCGCCCGCACCCAAAATCAGGATACGCGCGCCACCCAGAGACCATCCTGCGTTGCGCACCATATCGGTCACGAGACCTTTGCCGTCGGTGTTATCTGCGACCACCTGGCCATCGGGATCGCGAGTCAGAAAGTTGGCGGCACCCGCCGCGTTCGCCCGCTCAGATGCAGCCTGCGCCAGCACGTACGCGCGAGATTTAAAGGGTAGCGTCACATTCAGACCGCGGCCCCCACGCTCAAAAAAGTCCGCGACCCAGGCCTCAAACGACGCAAGATCAATCTGCTCGGCGCGGTAATCGATGGTGTGGCCGGTCTGTCGCGCAAACGCCGCGTGAATCTGAGGCGATAAACTGTGCCCGATGGGGTTGCCCACTACCGCAAACCGGCCTGTAATCCTGTCCATCAGCCCCCCCTTCGGGACCCTCTATTCAGCCCGCGAGGGACCGATCCCCATCAAACGCCACTTTAACAGGTGCACGGAAACAGGTGCACGGATGACGTCTCGAACGGGTGAACAGGTGGCCTCACGTCAGTAACAGATGACTTTAAGTCAGCGTGGTCAGCCAATCGCGGGGCGTCAGAAAATCCGTCATCAGTCGAGCCTCGGCTGTTCCCGACTCAGGCACTAAGCCATATTCCCAGCGGACGAGCGGCGGCAAAGACATCAAAATGGCTTCGGTACGCCCATTGGACTGAAGACCAAACAATGTGCCCCGATCGTAGACTAGGTTGAACTCCACATAGCGTCCACGACGGTACAGTTGCCACTGTCGCTCCGATTCGGTGTACGGGGTGTCCTTACGTCTTTCCAGAATGGGGAGATAGGCGCGGAGGTAGCTGTCGCCAACGCTGCGCATAAAAGCAAACGTCTGATCGAAGCCCCATTCGTTCAGATCGTCATAAAACAAACCGCCGATGCCGCGGGGTTCTTGCCGGTGAGGCAGAAAAAAATAATCGTCGCACCATTTTTTCAGTCGTGGATACACGTCGTCGCCAAAAGGGTCGCAGGCCGCTTTCGCCGTCTGGTGCCAAGACACGGCGTCCTCTTCGTAGCCGTAATAGGGGGTCAAATCAAACCCTCCGCCCATCCACCATACCGGCGGCTCACCCTCTTTCTCTGCCAGAAACATTCTGACATTCGCGTGAGACGTGGGCGCATGGGGATTACGGGGATGAATGACCAGAGATACACCCATGGCGCGGAAACTACGACCCGCCAATTCCGGTCGATGTTGGGTGGCAGACGCAGGCATTGCCGCGCCCATAACATGGCTAAAATTCACTCCCCCTTTTTCAATCACATCACCTTCTGCCAATACCCGGCTGATACCGCCCCCACCTTCAGGCCGCTCCCAGCTTTCGGTCATAAACTCCCGGTTACCATCGACGGCCGACAGTGCATCGCAGATCCCCGATTGCAATGACTTCAGATATGCCTCGACTGCCGCAGCATCCATTCCTCTCTCCCTCTACCGCCATCAGGCCCGCAGTATCGAGCCATCCCTCACGCGACGTATTGTTGACGCTTTACCCGCCGGGTCAAGCGCCCCGGGCATGATCGGTAACCGGGAGCCAAAATAACGCCGCAGCTGCCACACTGAGCCCGCTGGCGGTAATCCAGCAGGATTGGCGCTGGTAGAAACCAGGGGCCCATCAAAAGCACGACACAAGGCTGCCAAGGCAGGCGCGGAGGTAACGCGAATCGCCACCTCATCGCTGTCACCCGTAATCCAGCGCGGAAACTGGTTGCGATGGGGGACTAACCAGGTATTAGGGCCCGGCCACGAACTCAGTACTGCATCGCGCTCACTGGCGGACAGGGCGTCGAGCAGTGCTGAAAAAACCCCGGTGGATGCGGCCACTACGATCAGGCCCTTGCTCACATCACGAGATTTCAGGCGCAGCAGATCCAGCACCGCATCTTCGTTAAAGGGATCACAGCTCAAACCCCAAACACCCTCTGCAGGGCACGCCACCACCGCGCCGGCACGCACCTTTGTCGCCACCGCGGACGCCCGCCAGCCAGCGGAATACGTCGATTGTTCGGATGAGTTCACGATAAAAATCGTCAGCGAAAAAACGACACCTTAACGCAGGGGGTAGCGTTGAGGCGAGTCGGGCCGCTAACGGCAGCATTGATAACCAGACAAGGTTTTTTCAACAAAACCGGCAAGCTCCAGAGATACCAAGCAGGCAAGGCAATGTTCCAGCTCCCAGCCTAACTGGATGGCGATTTTTTCGGGCTGGACGGATCGCCGTCCCATTAAGGTCAAGATGGCCTGCTGATCGGGATCGCGTACAGTCTCAGGCAGAGGGGGGGATAAGAGATCGCCTTCGGGCAGGGCCGGTGCGGGCGCGCCCAAATAATCGTATAAAGCTGCAACCGACGTCATCATAAGCGCCCCATCATCCAAGAGGTATCGACAACCTGATCCCCCGGGATGATAGATAGACCAGGGCAACGCCAATACATCCCGACCCTGATCCGCCGCCGCTGAGGCGGTCAGCAAGGTGCCGCTCGGGCGGCCTGCCTCAATCACCAAAGTAGCGGCACTGAAGCCGGATAATGTGCGATTACGCCGATGAAAATGGTGTTTTCGAGGAGGGGTGCCCAGTGGAAACTCGCTGACGAGTGCGCCGGACTGCCGAATTTGGTCGGCGAGGCGCCCATGGCGTGCAGGATAAATTTTATCCAGACCTGAAGGCAGTATCGCGATCGTCCTGCCCCCGGCGGCTAACGCGGAGTGATGTGCGAGACCATCAATGCCCAAGGCCAAGCCACTCACCACCAAACGTCGCGCGCGAATAGCGGCGACAGCAAACTCTGTTGCCGCGCGCCTGCCGTCGAGCGAAGGCTTTCGAGTGCCGACGATGGATAATGCATCAGCGCGCAAAGCGTCACGTTCTCCGTGCACAAATAAAAAGGGGGGCCGGTCTTGGCATTCCGACAGTAGCGGGGGATATTCTGGATGATGAACGGCAACGAGGTTCAGGGGCGCCTGCCCTATTAGCCGCGACAACGCGTCGGGCACTGTCGCGCGCTCAATATCGCGCTGCAGGCGCTCCGCGCCAAAGGACTGGGCCTCCTCGCGGGAACAGTTGAGCAGCGCATCGGGCGAGGGAAAGCGCTGCAATAATTTATCCAGCCACCGAGCGCCCAAATGCACTGCGTTGCTCAACGCTAACCACTGCGCATCTGAACTAGCGTCAACGCCGAATTGGTGTGCCATCGCTCTTCCTTGAGCCTCTGAAAAAGTCAGGCAGAAAACGTGATGCCAGCACGATCAGCCGTGCTTTCTGCCCGATGAGATAGCGCGCTGCAAACGGGCGGGGAACAGCTCAGGGGTTAACCACGCTATCTCCCACCCGCATTGCCCGGTTGGCCTCCAGTACCAGCCCGAAACTCGCCCGGTCATGGACCGCAAACACCATGAGCACGCCAGCACGTGTATCGGGCAGGCGAATCCTGCCCCCGGTCACCGGGTCTTCAACTGATGGACCCGTTTGCTCTATCGCCAGTACATCACCGACGCGCAGGGATTCCCGCGCACCCCGATTCACAGCCACAATATCCATGGGGCCGATCTGCGTTAGCCCGCCCGCTACGGCGATCATAAAACCATCCTCAACGGTTACCTCCGGGGCATGAGGTAGATAGCGCATCCGAAGGTCGGTCTCGCCGACTGGACGCAACCGATCGCCAACCCGAATTTCTTGTCGTATGTCAGTCACCACCAGCGCGGCCAGCTCGTCATCGCCACGGGGATCACGCACACTCGCCCCCCCCAAATCCAACACGAGGGTACCGAGGTTTTCTCCTGTCACCGGATCCTCGAGGGCCGACGCCGGGCGGATCAGTCGATAATCAACCGCCTCGGACAACATGTCCTTGACAAAAATCGTGTCGCCGACACCGCTCATCAGACGGCCCGATTCACCGGAGACCACATAGGCGAGTGACGCCAGCTCCGCGGGTTCAACAACGCTGTGATCCTGCAAAAAGGGTGCTATCTGTTCTCGGGGAATCACCGGTATCGCGAGCGTCAGTGGGCTGGCACGCAGCGCGGGGGACAATTTAATGTCGGCCTGACCCTGCCGCACCAGTCGGGGTACACCGTCCTCCCACAGGAGACGTAACACATCGCCCGGAAAAATGAGGTGGGGATTTTCGATCTGCGGATTTTCCGCCCATAGCGCCTGCCATTGCCAAGGATCCCGGAGGTAAAGCGCGGCGATATCCCAGAGCGTGTCGCCGGGTTCCACACGGTAGGTCAGCGGTACTTCGGGGTTAAGGGTTAGCCGGGGCTGCTCCTGCGCGATGGCTCCAGCAGGCGTCAATATCAACACCAGCCAGACAAACAAGGTCGATAGGCGGGCACCATAAAGCGACCTATCTAGCCCCGCTCTTGTGAGCTTACCAGCCATCAGGCGCGTCAACCTGTTGGTCTCTTCCAAGGTATTCACTCCGTTGTTTACCTCCGCCAGCATCAGCGCCCTCTCTGCCATTTCGGCGCGATCCGTCACGCTCACAGCATCAAGGTATAATCTGAGTGTGGCGGGGTAGCGAGGACTCGGCAAGCGCAAATCCGAGCACTTTTCCCCGTTTTCAATCAGCTTGTAACGCGGACACTGGCATGGCTTTACTTCCCATTCTCGAATTTCCAGACCCCCGCTTGCGCACACGGGCCACTCCGGTGGCTCGTGTTGACGCTCGCGTGCAGCAGCTGGTCGATGACATGTTTGAGACCATGTATGCCGCGCCGGGCATCGGCTTGGCCGCAAGTCAGGTTGATGTTCACGAGCGCGTTATCGTTATCGATATCTCGGAGGACCACTCCAATCCGCGCGTTTTCATCAACCCGGAAATATCGATTATCGATGACACACTGGGACGCTACGATGAGGGGTGCCTGTCGGTACCCGGTTTTTATGAGACGGTGGAGAGGCCTTCACGCATTGAAGTAACGGCGATGGATCGCGACGGCGCGGTCTTCACAGAGCAGCTCGATGGACTCATGGGCATCTGCTTGCAACATGAGATTGATCACTTGGAAGGCAGGCTATTTGTCGACTACTTGTCACCCCTTAAACGACAGCGCATCCGGAGCAAGCTGACCAAAGATCAAAAACGCAGAGACTGACTGATGTCCCGCCCCTTGAATATTGTCTTCGCAGGCACGCCCGAGTTCGCGGCGAGACACCTCGAGGCACTACTCGGAAGCGAGCACAAAATCGTTGCGGTATTGACCCAGCCAGACCGCCGGGCAGGCCGAGGAAATCGCTTGCAACACTCGGCCGTTAAAGCGCTGGCGCTTGACGCTGACTTGTCCGTCTTGCAACCCAATACCCTGAAGCAGAGTGACGCCACAGAATCCCTGGTGGCGCTGAATGCGGATCTAATGGTGGTGGTTGCTTATGGGCTCATCCTACCCGCCGAGGTTCTCGGCATTCCCCGCCTGGGCTGCATCAATGTGCACGCCTCTCTGCTCCCAAGATGGCGAGGTGCCGCGCCCATTCAAAGAGCCATCGAGGCGGGCGATACAGAGACCGGCGTGAGTATCATGATGATGGAGGCGGGGCTCGATACCGGCCCAGTGCTGATGATGCGTCGGCTACCGATTATCGAAAAGCACACGGCCGGATCCTTGCAAGCAGAGCTGTCCGGATTGGGCGCAGCGGCGCTACTCGACACCCTCACCAACATTGATGCTTTGCTGGGTGCGGCAGCACCCCAAAACCACTCTGACGCCACCTACGCCAGCAAAATCGACAAGCGCGAAGCGCTCGTCGATTGGACAGATAAAGCCCACAACATCGCGCGCCGGATTCGCGCCTTTCACCCAGCGCCGGGCTGCTACGCCTTTTTGGATGGTGATAGAGTCAAAATAGCGTGCGCCTCATCATTAGATTCCCCCCATCAGGCCGCGGCAGGAGAAATCTTGTCGGCCGACAATAGCGGCATTCGCGTGGCCTGCGGCGAGGGAGTGCTGATCATCAGCGAAGCGCAAATGCCCGGAGCAAAACCGCAGTCAGCGGCAACACTGCTTAATGGCCACCAATCGCGATTACAGCCGGGACGTTGCTTCTCGAGGGCTGGTAGCGACTGATCGTGGCCTCTGCACGAGCAACCGCTGCCCGCATGATTCGACGCGTGCTCGAGGGCGAGTCGCTCCATCGCTTGTTGCCCGATGGACTGGACAAAGTGCAGCCCTCTAGCCGCCCACTTTGCCAGGAGCTGATCTACGGTACATTGCGCGAATGGCCCTTGCTGGCGACGCTCTCCCGGCAATTTTTGAAAAAACCGCTGCGAAACAAGGATGCCGATATCGCTGCTCTCATCTGCGTCGGGCTTTATGAACAATTACACCTACAAACACCTCCACACGCCGCACTTTCCGAGACCGTCAACGCGACCAAAGCCCTGAAAAAAGCGTGGGCGGCCGCTCTGGTCAACGGCGTACTTCGCAACCACCAGAGAAGCGACGCGTCGATTATGGATGCACTCAGCGCTGCCGCGCGGGCCGCTTTACCCGAGTGGCTCCATCGTCAACTGACCAGAGAGTATGGTGACGCTGTCGAGGATATTGCCGCCGCGTCGCGCAGCCGACCCCCAATGGTATTGCGGGTCAACCCACAGCGTATTACCCGGAGTGACTATCTTGAAGCACTCCTGGATCAGGGCATTGACGCCCAGTTGTGCCCAGAGCTCGACTCAGGGATCGTGCTCGCACGCGGTGCAGATGTCTCCACACTGCCGGGCTTTTCAGCGGGCTGGGTGAGCATACAGGACCGCTCTGCACAACTCGTTGCTGGATTGATTTGTCCACAGCCGGGAGAGCGTATTCTTGATGCCTGCTCAGCACCGGGCGGCAAAGCCTGCCACCTGCTCGAACGGGAGCCGAACATCGCTGAGCTGGTCGCTTGCGACATTAGCGAGGCGCGACTAGAGCGCGTTGTGGAAAACCGCGCCCGGCTTAACCTGCCGATGGAAACCGTCATGGCCGATGCCAGAAACTTGCCGTCAACCATCATATCGTCCCCTTTCGATGTCATTCTTGCAGATGTGCCGTGCTCAGCCACTGGCGTGATGCGTCGCAACCCCGATATAAAACTCCATCGCCGTGAAGCTGACCTGGCGCTCTTTGCCGAGCAGCAATTCTCCATCCTCGAGGGGCTGTGGCCCGCACTAAAACCGGGGGGCCGTTTGTTATACGTGACTTGCTCGATCTTACGCGCAGAAAATGATGACGTGGTAAGCAGATTCTGCGACGTGGTTAACGCCAAGGTTGAGCCCATCGAGGTCGCCGGGGGTATGCGGTGCGACCATGGCTGGCAAGTGCTGCCACAAACCCATGGAGGCGACGGCTTGTACTTCTCAATGCTGAAAAAGCGGCCCGCCAAGGCCGATCTGGGCGCTTCGCCAACGTGACTAATCCACATGGCGTGTCGGGTTTGACATAGTTTAAGGTGTGTCCGGGTCTTCGGGAGGGTCCTCAGACCGGTGAAAATCATTATCCTCGGCGCGGGTCAGGTGGGCGGCACACTCGCCGAGCATCTGGCAGATGAGCAAAACGACATCACCGTTGTCGACGAGCATGCGGCCACTCTGAAACGCCTGCAAGAACGCTTGGACATCAGGACGGTGCTGGGTAACGGCGCTCACCCCGCCACACTGCTCAATGCGGGAGCAGAAGACGCCGACATGCTGATTGCCGTCACCGACAGTGACGAAATCAATATGCTGGCCTGCTCGGTCGCGTTTACTCTTTACCGAACTCCCACCAAGATCAGCCGCATTCGCTCCGCCAAATACATTTCAGAGCAAACAGCGCTATTTGAGTCGGGTGCAATCCCGGTGGATGTCATCATCGGGCCGGAGCAACTGGTCACCCAAAGCATAGAACAGCTGATCGCCAACCCCGGCTCGTTGCAAGTGCTCGACTTTGCCGAAGGGCGCATCAGATTGGTCGCCGTAAAGGCACTGGCAGGTGGGCCCATTGTCGGGCGTGAGCTGCAGGAAATCAGAGAGCACATGCCTCGGGTCGATACCCGAGTCGCAGCGATTTTTCGCCGTGGGGGTGATCCCATCATCCCCCAGGGCTCGACGGTGGTAGAGCCCAACGATGAAGTCTTTTTTATCGCGGCTCGAGAACATATTCGCTCGGTCACCGCAGAGCTCAGAGAGGTCGACAAGCCCTATCATCGCATCATGATTGCCGGCGGCGGCAATATTGGTTCAACCTTAGCGGAGCGCCTGGAAAAGCACTATCAGGTCAAGGTGATCGAGCGCTCTTACGACCGTTGCCGGGTCTTGTCAGACCGCCTAGAAGATACCTTAGTGCTCCATGGTAGCGGCAGCGAGCCCCTGCTATTACAGCAGGAAAATATTGAGAACACCGATGTATTTTGTGCGCTGACCGAAAACGACGAGTCGAACATTATGATGTCGATGCTCGCCAAACGGTTGGGCGCTAAGAAGGTCATTACCCTGATTGCCAACGCAGCCTACATCGATTTGATCGGTGACGACATCGATATCGCCATCTCACCCCAACAGATCACCATAAGTAGCCTGCTGTCCCACGTAAGAAAGGGAGACATTGGTAACGTGCATGCCCTCCGGCGAGGTGCGGCCGAGGCGATTGAATTGACCGCCCACGGCGACGCGAATTCATCCAAAGTCGTAGGCAGGCGTCTCGACGAATTGCATCTGCCAAATGGCGCCACAGTGGGCGCAATCCTGAGGGGCAAGGAAGTTCTTATTGCACATGACCATGTCGTGGTCGAAGAGGATGACCACGTGATTTTGTTTCTGACCGACCGCTCGCAAATTCCGGCGGTCGAAAAGCTGTTTGCAGTGGGCTTTGGCTTTATCTGATGCAGTTCGCGATGGCCTTCAAGATCATTGGCGTTTTGCTAATGCTTTTCAGCAGCGCGATGTTGCCCTCTCTCACCCTCTCTCTAGTGCAACGCGATGGCGTAGAGTCTGCCTTTGCCACCGGCTTTGGCATGACTTTGTTGGCTGGGGCGCTTCTCTGGCTACCAACGCGTCGCCTTAAAAGAGATTTAAATATTCGCGACGGGTTTTTAGTGACTGCGCTGTTTTGGCTGGTGTTGGGTTTGTTTGGCGCAATTCCTTTTTGGCTGATTCCCGCGCTCAATCTCTCGGGCGCCGCATCGGTATTCGAATCAATATCGGGGCTAACCACGACTGGCGCGACGGTGATAACAGGGTTAGACGCCCTCCCTCAATCGTTGCTGCTTTATCGACAACTGCTCCAGTGGCTCGGCGGTATTGGTATCGTGGTTCTCGCCGTCGCAGTCCTCCCCATGCTGGGTATTGGTGGCATGCAGCTGTATCGCGCCGAGAGCGCAGGACCCTCCAAAGAGCGTAAATTAACGCCGCGGATCACCAGCACAGCCAAGGCGCTTTTTGGCATCTACTTGTTACTTACCATCATTTGCGCCGCGTCCTATTTTTTTGCCGGCATGACTGCGTTCGATGCAATTAGCCATGCTTTTTCCACCGTCGCAATCGGCGGGTTTTCGACTCACGATGCGAGCCTCGGTTATTACGAACAAAACAGCGTGCTATTGATCAGCTCGTTGTTTATGGTGGTTTCAGCCGTCAACTTTGGGCTGCATTTCATAGCGATTCAGCGTCGCGACATCCGCGTATATGCCCACGACTCAGAGACCGCTTTCTTCCTGAGCGTGATCGGATTAGCCACCTGCGTGATCTGCGTGCTACTCGTCTTTACCGAAACCTTTAATGTAGAAGACAGCCTTATTCACGGCCTTTTCCAGACAATCTCAATCGCCACCACTACCGGATTTACCACGCAAGATTTCTCGGTATGGCCCTTATTTTTGCCGGTATTGCTCTTGATGTTGAGCTTCATGGGCGGATGCGTTGGCTCCACCGGCGGCGGCATGAAGGCCATGAGAATCCTGTTGATATTTCGTCAGGGAGTGCGGGAGTTACGTCAGCTGTTGCACCCCAATGCGGTCATTCCCCTAAAAATTGACTCGCGCCGTGTGCAAACCGAAATTATCAGCGCCGTATGGAGTTTTTTCGCCGTTTATATGTTCTGCTTTGTTTCCATCTGGCTCGCGCTGCTGGCCACCGGCCTAGATTTCACCTCAGCGTTCTCTGCTGTCGCCGCTACGTTGAATAATCTCGGACCGGGCCTCGGGGAAGTCGCCAGCAACTATGCCGGCGTTAGCGAGGCCGGAAAAATCATCCTTTGTCTGGCCATGCTCATGGGCAGGCTCGAAGTTTTTACCCTGCTCGTTTTATTTACTCCGGCCTTCTGGCGCCATTGAGCCAGCGACATCGCCGCGGTGAATAGCGACCGTTTACTTTAAGCCCCGGGACTGCTGTATCACTTCATACGCCGCGGTAATTTCCTGCGCCCGCTCAGTCGCCACCTTGAGGAGCTCATCAGGAACGCCCTCTGCAATGAGTTTATCGGGATGATTTTCGCTCATCAGCTTTCGGTAACGGCGCTTTAACTCACTGTTGGACGCGTCTGGCGCCAACCCAAGCGCGGCGTAGGCCGTTTCCAGGCCCGATGGCTCATGGCTCGCGGTTCGTTGCCGACCACCCTGTTGCTGATAGGCTCGCTGCTGAAATTGCGCCTGGGCGTTGATCATCGACAGCAATTGATCGACCTCCCTCTGGGGAACAGAGAGGAGCACAGCTATTTGATTGAGCGCATTACGCTCCGCAGAAGAGAGGGCGCCGTCGGCAAGGGCGATCCCCGCGAGAAACACCATCAATGTGTGCTGCGCCTGACGACGTCCACCGAGGCATTCCTTGAATCGCGTCACCGTAAACGAGGGATCAAACCCCGCGGCGGACCCCGTCTTGAAATGGGCGATCGCTGTTCGGCGCTGTTCAGCGGTAAGCCTAAGCTGAACGAACAGCGCTTCAGTTTGCGCTATTTCCGCTTCTGAAACCCGGCCGTCGGATTTAGCGACATAACCCAGCAGGGCAAAGGTGGTCTCAAAGAACTGTGCACGCATAAGATGGACAGCGTCAGGCCCTGACAACTGCAGCGCGCGCCAAAGCCCGCGGTCAAAGGCATGTCCCAACACCAGTCCGAACAGCAATCCCACTGGACCAAAAGCGAAAAACCCGATGGCGCCTGCTAAAAGCTTGCCGGTTATCTGTCTCACTGGTAGGAGCCGCCCTCATCCAGCAACGGCGAAGCGACCCAGTCGTAATAATCCACCTGCCCCGGTGGCTGAACGCGAAACCGCTTGTACTGCCACTGATACTGTCGTTCGTTGCCCATGATCAAATCCTCGACACCTCGATTGATGGCCGCGAGCGCTTCCTGAGGGTCGTCGCTATAGACCCCTTGCTCTGCTTCTCGATAAATCGCCCGAAAACCGTCAGGGGTCCGCAGCACCGCGCCCATCACCGCTACCGCCCCGGAACGCTTGATGAGGTTATAAGCCAAAGTAGCGGTAAAACACTCCACACCGAAGAAGGGGGCATTCAGACCACCCTGAGCGCCGCGGGGAACCTGATCGGGTAAAATGCCGGTTAAGCCGCCGTTTCGAACGGCGCGGACCAGCTCGGCAAGCCCTCGGGGCGTTGTGGGCACCAACTTGCCGCCGGTGCATTGTCGACTCTTGTGAACGAGCCGATCGAGTTTTTTCAGTGCAAGGGGTTCATAAAGCGCAATCAGGTCGCCCTGTGTTGCGACATGCATGCCCAGCAATTCCCAGTTACCCAAGTGCGGACCCAGTACAATAACGCCCTGGTCTGACGCGAGGGGTTTGGTAATGCATTCGAGCCCCTCTACCTCGATCAGTGGCTCAATTTCTGTCCAGGGGTTAATCCACAAGCGGCCCATCTCCGCCATCAGTTCTGCCGTAGACTGTACGCTTTGTTTGGCAACAAGACGCCGCTGGGCCGGGGTCCAGGGGGGAAAGGCCAGCTCGAGGTTGCGGATTGCCACACGCCGCATTCGGGGGTTGAAATAATAGAGCGAGGAACCGACAGCGCGTCCCAGCGCACGCGCCCACGAAAGTGGAAGACATCGTGTCACGGTCATCATCAAATGAATCAGCAGGATAACCGTCCATTCCAACCAGATGGGTTTTGGTGAGGCAGCCATAAGTGCGGGTTTTCTACAGGTAATCTTCCGGAAAATTGATTATGAATTGAGCATCGCAGTTATACTAACCCTTCACACTCATTTTGGGCTGTTTCCTTGGTTCCCGCGACATTTCAAGACGTAATCCTGCGACTGCAGGACTATTGGGCTGGCCATGGATGCGTTGTGCTTCAGCCGTTGGATATGGAAGTGGGGGCCGGCACTTTTCATCCAGCGACATTTCTGCGTGCTTTGGGGCCAGAAAACTGGAATGCGGCCTATGTCCAACCCAGCCGGAGACCCGCAGATGGCCGGTATGGTGAAAACCCCAACCGGCTGCAGCACTACTACCAGTTTCAAGTCGTGATGAAACCGTCCCCCAAAGATTTCCAGACGCTGTATCTCGGTAGTCTGTATGCGCTGGGTATCGACCCTTTGGAGCACGACATTCGCTTTGTTGAAGACAACTGGGAATCGCCAACCCTGGGAGCGTGGGGACTTGGCTGGGAGGTTTGGCTAAACGGCATGGAAGTCAGCCAATTTACCTATTTTCAACAAGCGGGCGGACTGGAGTGTTACCCGGTCACCGGAGAGCTGACATACGGCCTTGAGCGCATCGCCATGTATCTGCAGGACGTTGAGTCCGTATACGACCTCGTATGGGCCAACACACCATCAGGGCCTGTGACCTACGGCGACGTCTATCACCAAAACGAAGTTGAAATGTCCTCCTATAACTTCAAAGAAGCCGATGTCGAGAATTTGTTCTCGCAGTTTGATTTTTTTGAGCAAGAGGCAAACCGGCTGGCAGAAAAAAAACTCCCCTTGCCAGCCTACGAATATGTCATGAAAGCCTCTCATACCTTTAATCTGCTCGATGCGCGCCACGCAATCGGCGTCACAGAACGCCAGCGGTATATTCTCAGGGTAAGGACGCTGGCCAGAGCCGCGGCCAACGCCTACGTGGCCGCAAGAGGCGCTTTGGGGTTCCCCATGGCGGATGCCGAGCTTGCTGCTGCCGCTTTGGCTGAGCTTGCGCAACACAATAAGGCGCCAGCATGAGTTCGGAGGACCTCCTATTCGAGCTGGGCACAGAAGAACTGCCTGCTGGTGAAATTTCGACCATGGCTCGTGCTCTGGTCGCTGCGGTCACCCGTGATCTCAAACAGCTCTCGCTCACTTATTCCAGCGCGGAACCGTGTTCGACGCCGAGGCGCCTCGCCGTATTGGTGCGCGACGTCGCCCTCCGGGGGCCAGATCAAGAACGACGAATTGTAGGCCCGCCCATCAGCGCGGCAAAGGATGACGGTGGTCATTGGACTCCGGCAGCCGAGGGTTTTGCGCGGAAACAGGGCGTCAGCACCTCAGACCTCATAATTGCGGAGGAAAATGGCATAGAGCGAATTACCGTGCAGGTTACCGAAACCGGCGCAGTCGCTCGGGATGTGATTCCCGAAATCATCAAAAATGCGGTTAATAGCCTGCCTATGTCGAAGCGCATGCGTTGGGGGAGTTCCCGCGACGAATTTCTGCGACCGGTGCAATGGTTGGTGCTGCTCCTTGGGGAAGAGGTATTGCCCTATGAGCAATTTGGTCTTGTCAGCGGAAGGGAAAGTCGCGGACATCGCTTTCACCACGACCAGCCTATCCCACTGCCGACAGCGGGGGATTACTCCCCCCTCCTTCGCGACGCCAAGGTCATCGTAGACGAGGTAGAGCGCAGGCGGATTATTAGCGAGCAAGTCACCGCGCTGACGACGCCGGCCGAGGTGGTCGCCCTCTCTGATGAGCTGCTTGACGAAGTCACCGGCTTGGTTGAGTGGCCGATTGCGTTGCGCGGCAGCTTCGATCCCGCGTTCCTGGAGGTGCCGGAAACAGCGCTTATCTCCGCAATGAAGAACCATCAGAAATACTTTCACCTCAATGATGCCGATTCCGGCGCATTGCTGCCCGCATTTATTACTGTCGCCAATGTCGACAGCATCGCACCCGCCAAGGTAGTTGCGGGCAATGAGCGGGTCATTCGGCCTCGGCTGGCGGACGCTGCATTTTTCTTTGCTAACGACAAACGCAGCTCTCTGGCGTCGCGACAATCGCGTCTGAACGGCGTGATCTTTCAGCAAAAGCTGGGCAGTCTGTTCGACAAAACTGAGCGAATGACTCATCTGGCTGTCAAGCTGGCCCACATTATCGGCGCAGATGCGGAAGTCACATCGAGGGCGGCAGCGCTCGCTAAATGCGATCTGGTTTCGGAGCTGGTGCTTGAATTTCCTGAGTTACAGGGGCGCGCGGGCGCGCATTACGCGCTTAACGACGGTGAATCGGCGTCTGTCGCGCAGGCGATTGAGGAGCATTACCTGCCACGGTTTGCCGGCGATGATTTACCGATGTCTGCAGAGGCGAGCGCCCTCGCCCTGGCGGATCGGCTGGATACGCTGGTAGGGATTTTCGGCATCGGCGAGCCCCCTTCCGGATCCAAGGACCCCTTCGCACTGCGTCGCGCAGCCCTCGCCGTTATTCGCATTTTGATTGGTCTTGAGCAACCGGTCCCGCTGCGTGAATTTCTCGATGTGGCTCAAAACCAGCACAACGCATCGCTGGCAGAAAACACCGCCGCCGAGGTCCTCCGTTACCTATTTGAACGGCTCGATAGTTGGTATGCCGAACAGAACGTGTCGGGCGATGTTGTCCGGGCAGTGCTGGCATCAAGCGAGACGGATCTCTTTGATATCGATCTGCGCATCAAGGCTCTGGCCACCTTTTCAGACACTGAGACAGCCCGGCAGCTTGCCGCGGCCAACAAGCGAGTCGCCAATCTGCTCGCCAAATCCGCGACTGAGAACTTTGCGCTGCCGGATGAGGCCCAATTTAACGAGGAAGCTGAGCGCTCACTCCATAACGCGGTGCGCGAAACCAAGACGGCCGTCGATCCGCTGATCGCACAAAGGGATTACGCATCAGCGCTCGGCAAATTGGCGGCCTTGAGGGGGCCGGTCGATGATTTTTTCAATGCCGTGATGGTCAATGCAGATGACCCTGCGGTCCGGCTTAACCGCCTGGCACTGCTCAATATACTGCGGAGTCTGTTCACGCAAATTGCCGATATAGCGCTGCTCTCCTCGGGAACCGAATGACTACAGATCCGCAGTTTGTGGTGGGCCTTTTGGTAGCGGCCAACGTCGTGCTGTTAATCGGGGTTGTCGGCCTGAATCGGAGCAGGCGAGAGCTGATCTCACTCCGTGCGTCCTCTACAGAACAACGGATCACCGCGAGCCTCGCAGAAAGTCGCGCGACCTCGCTGGAAGCAGAAGTTGTCACACTCAATAAAGAGCTCGCGACGCTCGCCGCCCAGTTAAGCGCGCAAAGTGCAACGCTGGCTGAGCGAGAATCCAGCCACCAGAACCAAATGAAATGGCTGGAGGAGTCGCGTGCCGCGCTGCGATCCGAACTGGAAGTGGTGGGTCAAAAGCTGCTCACCTCCTCTGGCAAGGCGCTTGAAAGCACCAACCAAAAGAGCCTCGACAGCTTGCTGAAGCCTCTGGCAGAAAAAATCGATCAATTTCAAACCCGAGTTAATCAGGTTCACACGGACATGGTTCGCAACAGCGCGTCTTTGTCGGAGCAGATCAAGCATCTGGAGTCAGTCGGCGTCTCTATGTCAGACGAGGCCCACAATCTGACCCGTGCGTTGAAAGGCGATAAAAAGCTGGTGGGCAACTGGGGTGAAGCCCAACTGGAAAAAACACTTGAACTGGCCGGCTTACGGCGGGGAGAACATTACGACGCGCAGGTCACGATAAAAGATGCTCAGGGTGACAGACACGTGCCGGACTTCGTCATCCGATTGCCGGAAGGCAAAAATCTGGTAATCGACAGCAAGGTATCACTTGTTGACTATGAACGCGCGGTCACGGCGGAAACGGAAAGCGAGCGAGCAAGTGCTCTGGATGCCCACGGAAAAGCGGTCCGGAGTCATATCGACGCCCTCTCTGCCAAAGATTATGCCAATTTACCCGGCATGGAGAGTCCCGATTTTGTGCTGATGTTTATGCCCGTTGAGCCCGCGTATATCGAGGTCATGCGCAGCCAGCGGGAGCTATTCAATCACGGCTACCAAAAGAACGTGGTGCTGGTCTCGCACACCACCCTCATGCCCATTCTCCGCACCGTCGCCAACTTATGGATGATAGAGCACAGTAATCGTGAGGCGCGTGAAATCAGCGATCGCGCGGGGGATATTTACAATACGGTTTGCTTACTCGGAGATCGCCTATTGGCACTGGGGTCCTCAATGACCACGGCGACCCAAAAATACAACGACGCCGTGCGAGCCGTTCAAGGTAAGCAGGGGTTAGTCGGCAAGGTGGCCCGATTCCAAACGCTGTCCAAAAAAGCGAACAAGATCTTTCCCAAAGCGTTGGCGCCGATTGAGCCAGAAATCGAAACGATCAGCCTTGAAACCCGAGAAACTGGGGGAGACGATCCTGATCGTGCCGATTAGGCCCCCCATCCTCTCTTTGGGAGCCGCGGCTCAAACATCCAGGTTGGCCACTGCCAGAGCGTTTTGCTCGATAAACTCCCGGCGAGGCTCAACATCGTCGCCCATCAACGTCGAGAACATCTGATCCGCCAGAAACGCATCTTCGATTGTCACTTGCAGCATGCGTCGGGCGCCCGGATCCATGGTGGTTTCCCAGAGCTGGCCCGGGTTCATTTCACCCAGACCCTTGTAGCGCTGGATAGCGCATCCTTTTCGCGCCTCGGCTAAAAGCCAATCGAGGCCCGCCGCAAAATCCTGAGTCTCAACGCGTTTTTCACCCCGCTGAAAAAATCCGTCGGGCTCTATCAGACCCTCGAGCTGATCACCCAATGACCGCAACGCCCCGTACTCGGAGGAACCGAAGAAGCCGCGCCCCAAGACCGTGTCTGTGGCAACGCTGTGCGCCGTGCGCCTGACAACGGGGTAAAACGTGCCCCTCTCTGGGTCCTGGCGAACAAACACCTCATAGCTCACTGACTTGTCTTTCAGGGTTTGTAAGTACTCACTTAGTGCAAGGCAGAATGCGCTGACTCGGTCTTCGGCGCTCAGCGCCCCGACCTCTAAGGTGGGCACCCGGAGCAGGGACCACAGCACATCTCGGGGGTAAACCCGAGCGAGGCGCTCAATATCGGACGCCACATTTTGGTAGCGAGAAACCAGCTCCGCCAAGGCCGTGCCCGCCAAGGGTGGTGCCCCGGCATTGGCAAACAAGGCCGCCTCCTCGAGGGCCGACTGGGTCAGGTATTCCGCCAGGGCTGCTTCGTCTTTCAAATACCGACTCTGCTTACCTCGGGCCAGCTTGTACAATGGCGGCTGCGCAATATAAACATGACCTCGCTCGATCAACTCAGGCATCTGGCGAAAGAAAAAAGTCAACAGCAACGTTCTGATGTGGGAGCCATCCACATCCGCATCCGTCATAATAATAATGCGGTGGTAGCGCAGCTTGTCCGGGTCAAACTCGTCCTTGCCGATGCCACAGCCCAGCGCCGTGACCAGTGTACCGACCTCGGCGGACCCCAGCATCTTGTCAAACCGCGCTTTCTCGACGTTGAGAATCTTACCTTTGAGCGGGAGAATTGCCTGAAAGCGGCGGTCTCTGCCCTGTTTTGCAGAGCCGCCCGCCGAATCACCCTCCACCAAGTAGAGTTCGCTCATGGCCGGATCACGCTCCTGACAATCGGCCAGTTTGCCCGGCAGCCCTGCAATATCCAGCGCCCCTTTGCGCCGGGTCATTTCCCGCGCTTTGCGCGCTGCCTCTCGCGCTCGGGCAGCGTCTATCATCTTGCCCACGACCAACTTGGCTTCGTTGGGGTTTTCCATAAGAAAATCATTGAAAAATTGATTCATCGCCTGCTCGACCGCGCCTTTGACCTCACTTGAAACCAGCTTGTCCTTGGTTTGCGAGGAAAATTTTGGGTCGGGGACTTTTACCGAGACAATAGCGGTTAAACCTTCGCGGGCGTCATCTCCCGTAGTAGAGACTTTCGCTTTTTTCGCAAGCCCTTCTTTTTCAATATAATTATTCAAGCACCGAGTGAGCCCCGCCCTAAAGCCCGCGAGGTGTGTGCCGCCATCCCGTTGCGGAATGTTGTTGGTATAACAATAGAGACCTTCCTGAAAGCCGTCGTTCCACTGCAGCGCGACCTCCACCTCAACACCGTCCTCTGCCTGAGTTTGAAAATGGCAAACCTTGGCAATCGGTGTTTTACTTTGGTTAAGAAACTCGACAAAAGCACGCAGACCGCCCTCATAGGCGAAGAGCTCTTCCTCTCCGGACCGCTCATCCTTGAGAAAAATTCGCACCCCACTGTTCAAAAACGCAAGCTCGCGGAGCCTTTTACCCAACACATCGTAGTGAAAAGCGATGTTGCTGAACGTTTCAGGCGAGGGCGTAAAACGCACTGAGGTGCCCGTATCCGACGTCTCGCCGACAACCGCCAGCGGTGCCTGGGGCACACCATGGGCGTAAATCTGCTCAAATAATTGGCCTTTGCGGCGAATAGTCAGCTGCAGGGTTGAGGAGAGCGCGTTAACCACCGACACCCCCACACCATGAAGCCCCCCCGATACCTTGTAGGTGTTGTCGTCAAACTTTCCGCCGGCATGAAGGACCGTCATGATCACCTCGGCAGCAGACACGCCCTCTTCGTGCTGCTCCGTCGGTATACCCCTGCCATTATCAGAGACGGATACCGATTCATCAGGATGGATCACGATATCAATCTGGCTACAATGGCCCGCAAGCGCCTCATCGATGCTGTTATCGACCAGCTCAAAAACCATATGATGA
>Ga0181558_10001514_pt1 | contig 22306 bp, 21 predicted proteins | sample 011ome_22_FD_133754 | JGI IMG/M metagenome (GOLD analysis project Ga0181558, IMG submission 133754) | Coastal salt marsh microbial communities from the Groves Creek Marsh, Skidaway Island, Georgia - 011507BT metaG (megahit assembly) | ecosystem: Environmental > Aquatic > Marine > Intertidal...
AATTTCTAGAGCTATCTGACTTTGCGGAGCCATTTCAACTAATGGCGTGGACTTTTTCCAGCAAGTAGTCATATATGGCTCATCTGACAAATGACCAATAAAACCTAACTCTAGCGATAAAAAGCGAAGACATATTTCATTCATCTTATTATGAAGGTTTCTACCATCTCTGGCTGTAACCCTGTTTGGAACGAAATATAGATTTTCTTTTATATCCGTTTCGCTTAATGCTTTGATGAGGCCGTATGCATCCGTAATTGAAGCGGGTTCGTTCGTACCTATAATAAGACGGATATCTGATGATTCTAATAAAGCGAGAACTGAGGAAGAAATACCAGCAGCTGCATCTACAACAACAATGTCATAATCTGTAATGAATTCATCAAAATTTCTTACAAGGGTAATAATATTTTCATATTTCATGTTGGCAAGCTCTTTCTTGCCACTTGCTCCTGTTAGAAGATCGAAACCAAAATTTGTTTTTATAACAAACGATTTATAAGAATTTGATTCATTAACCCCGATGGAGTCATCTGATAAGCGTACATTAAGGGCTATTTGAGTATTAGCTAACCCCATGTCACCATCAAAGAGAAGCACACGTACATCATGTCGTGCAAGTGTGAGGGCTAGGTTGACAGCAAAACTAGTCTTACCAACTCCACCTTTGCCACTAGCTACACATATACTGTTTATACAATAAGAATCAGTTAGCATAATGAAGAGTGAAAATCTCTGCTTTATATATTTGTTTAAAAACTACACGCACCAGTTTAAGATAATTTAGCCATGATTTTGAAAAGTCGCTCATTAAAGAATCGCGATTATTGCTTTCAATCGAATAGCACGCCAATTTCAACATGTGTGCTGTTTCTTCATATGTCTGTATTGACTAGAAACATACTGTAGTTAAGATCTTATTTTGAAAGCTAATATATTAGCATAGGAGCTACTTTTCCATCTTCTAGCTGTCACTTAAGAGGCTCAAAAAATATCTTAATTGAAAAACTCAAAAAAGTATAAATTATCCCTCTCAAATTATATTGATTCTGCTCTGTCAACGTTGCCAATAAAAGAAGGTTTTCTATATTCATCCGGCCTGCTATTTTCTATAGATTTATCAACACTAGGAATAGAGTTGATATTATTATTCTCGCGAAAGGGTGCAGTAACATTTGAGTTGACCTCAGATCCTCCAAATTCATTAAAGCGCTGAGTGTTTAAGCTGACACTGGTCAAAGCATTATCAAAACTTCGCAAATCAATTTCATTGTTAATTTCGCTCTCAGTTAGAGGTAAAGTGAATAAAAGAGAAATAAAGCAGGCAGAAAATAACATCAATGATTTGATCGGTGATTGTTTTGGTTTTTCTAATAAGAAATATTTTTTTAATTTATGGATACAAAATGAGTTATTATTTGAGTGTATGTATTGAGGATCTTTTAATTCAACAATGGCATCAGCCATTTTTTTAATTGCTTCCACAGAGGCTGCCTGCATTGACGTTAATGCATTATTAGATTCGTGCGCCATTGATGAGTGATAAACTATTAAATCGTTGAGTTTGTCAATACGATCAAGTTCAATAAGGTGATTTTTATGCAAATATTCTTGCTGTTGTTTTAGCAGATCCTTTATTTCCTTGAGAACGGAAATTTCACCAAATTCTACAGTATTACACGAGGATTCCCGATGTTTAGAAATTTGGTTTGTCCCAGTTAGATCGGGCATATCGGAACAATCCAGATCAATATTAGGATTAGTATCTTCTGATGTATCACTTACCAATATTTTTTCTGCGGTAGAACGAATTAAATCAATAGTATTAGAGTATTCATCTAATATTATCTGATCACTTAAATCCTCTGAAGACATAAAATTTGATAAATATTTTGAAGTTATGGGTTTTTTTGAAAATATAATTTGATCAGTGTGGTTTGAGACTTCATTACTCGTAGGTGCCGGCTTTGGTAGATCATCTATGGCAAAATATACGTTACATTGTCCGTTTACCTTCGTGCTAGAAATAATTAATGCATCATCATTATAATTATTTGATATAAAGCTGAATGCTTTTTTTGTGCTCTCTGCAACATGTTTTTTGATGATCATTCTTCGTTATCCTCTTCTAGTAGAGGCTCAGTGATACTTATTTTTGCAAGCACAGTTATATCTTGATCTTCAGGAATTTCAGTATAAGCCAGCACAACCATTTCGGGTGATCTTGGTTTGAGGCTTTTCGCGAGCCATGCTCTAATGCTTGGGGAAACGACTAAGACAGGTGGGAGCCCAGATTCTTCAGCTACCTGTTGTTTTTCTGCAATAGCTTTGAACAAGGATTCTGCAATATTTGGATCCATTACTAACTCTCCAATCTTTCGACTTTGCGCTAGCGTATTTTGCAACATATTTTCCAAAGATGGATCTAGGGTCATTACTGTCAAAGGTTTGCCGGGTTCGATTAAATTTTGCATGATCATTCTGCCTAACCAAGGTCTGATTAAGTTAGTCAGTTCATCGGGATCTTTACTCTTTGTGGTTTCTGCGATGAGGCCTTCAAGAATAGTCCGCATATCTCTCAGCGGTATTCCCTCCGACACGAGATTCCGAAGTACTTGAGTTAAAGATGAAAGAGTGAGTTTCTCGGGGAGTAGATCCTGCACCAGTCTCGGTGATTTCTCACTAATTTTGTCTAAAAGCTTTTGTGACTCTTCATGACCTAGCAATTCTGCAGAATTATCTTTTAGTACAGTTATTAGGTGAGTCGCTATAGCAGTAGAGTAGTCGACGACGGTGTATCCTATCATTCGCGCATAGTCACGCTGCGAAGGGAGAATCCACCATGCATCAAGTCCATAAGTGGGTTCTTTAGTTTTAAGGCCGTCTAGCGGGATTTCGATATTTCCTGGATTAATCGCTAGTTCGTAGCCAACTTTAATTTCGCCACTGCCACGAACGATCCCACGTAGCAAAATATGATAGGAGTCTGGTTTGATGTCCAGATTATCTCGAACTCGAATAGGTTGAAGAAGAAAGCCTAATTCCGCAGAAAGTTTCTTCCTTACACCACGTATGCGAGTAAGTAGGTTTCCACCGGAGTCATTACTGATTAATGGTATTAGCCCATAACCGATTTCTAGGCTCACCAAGTCGGATTGTTCGATATCATCCCAGTCTAGCAGTTCATCGGGATTTTTCTCATCTTGTTCCTCGGCTTCTTTTGCGCGGTCGACATCAAACTTTTGTCTTCTTTGGGTGGTGATACGGTATCCAAGAGCAGCTGATAGTGTGCTGAAAAGAAGAAAAATAAAATGTGGCATACCTGGAACAATGCCGAGTAAAAAAAGGATTGCTGAGGCAATCCAAAAAGCAGTGGGATCTGATAATTGGCCGGTGGTTTGCGTAGCCATGCTTTCGCTTGTGGTTACACGGGTGACAATAATGGCTGTCGACAGAGATAGGAGTAAGGCAGGTATCTGTGCTACTAGGCCGTCACCTATGGTAAGAAGCACATAGATTCTGCCAGCATCTGAAAAATTTAGACCATGCTGTAGCATTCCTATGAACAGGCCACCAATAATGTTTATGGCAAGGATTATGATACCGGCTATGGCATCGCCTCTAACAAATTTGGAGGCACCATCCATAGAGCCAAAGAAATCGGATTCTTGAGAAATTTCTTCACGACGACTTTTAGCAATTTCTTGATTAATAATTCCCGCGTTTAGATCTGCATCAATTGCCATTTGCTTACCAGGCATGGCATCAAGAGTAAAACGTGCAATCACTTCTGAAACTCTACCAGCACCTTTGGTTACCACAATAAAGTTGATGATCATTAGAATGGAGAAAATAATAAAACCAACGACGTAATTACCAGCAATAACAAAATCACCAAAAGACTCAATGACTTGTCCAGCAGCATCACTGCCTTCATGACCTTTCACCAAAACGATACGAGTGGAGGCTACGTTTAGGCTAAGGCGTAACATAGTGACCATGAGCAATATAGAAGGGAAGGATGAAAACTCTAAGGGTTTGGATACGTTGATAGAAATCATAATAATGACAAGCCCAAGCACTATGTTCATGGTAAACATGACATCGAGCAAAAAAGCTGGCATTGGAATAACGAGCATAGCAAGTATCAGAAGGATAAATCCTGGTACCGCCAGACCATCAAGCCGGATGGACTGCAACACCTGTCTAAAATTTGACATCCGTAGAGCGTTCATAATAAATGATATAAAACAATGGGTTATCAACTCCCTGTCAAGCAAATGACAGGGTTTATATATAACATGCAATCCACATGCCAATTATTGTCGAGCAATATTAAAGTTACGCTATTCAAAACCGACTAAAGGTATGAGAAACAATGAACGTATGATTTGTTGGTGCTTAAACTGATCAAATGCTCGAGGAAGATCATGAAAAAACTCTTTATTACCTTGCTTATTTTGCACCTGACAACTGGCTGTACAAGTCTAGATAGCTCCCCTGGTTCAGTGCTGACCGCTGTGCGTGGCTCCGAGAAGATAACAGCTACAGGTTATGCAGTAATTGCGGTGCAGCCAAGTGAAGATCCGGCTCAGCGCCGTTTACTAGCAATTAGGGCTTCAAAACTTGATGCTTACAGAACCCTGGCGGAACAAGTTTATGGTCAATATGTAGATTCTCAAACCACAATAGGTGATTTGGCACTGCGAAATGATAGTTTTCGCAGTAAGGTCGAGGGGGTTATATATGGTGCCGAGTTAGAAAGCATAGATCCATTGGGTGGTGATACTTATGCTGTAACGCTCACATTAGATAAGACTGTTGTTCGTGATTTGCGGATTTTATACATGCGCTATGCAGATAGTGCTGCAGGTAATCAGGAGACATGGTTTGGATTTATGAAAAACATTGTGCAATAAAACGACAAGAAATAAATATTATCAATGAATAGGTATAAGGGCATGCGAGTAGGTATCCAGTCATTACTTTTTTTTGGCAGTTTGCTGACATGTTCTGTACTTTTTGCTGCAGAAGACTCTGAGGAAATATTAGCAACCTTGAAGCAGGCGTTGTTAGATGAGGGTTTGCAACAGGGTGTCCGAATGGTCAGCAGCGGGTATGTAGATAGCAGTGGTCGTTTAAATGAAAGCACATATTTCTCGAGCAATGCCGATGTCAATGGAGTCAGAGTATTAGAGTATCTCCCTGAAACATTTAAAAAAAAACAACAGTTAGACATTAGCACCTTACCTCCAGCCTTACATGCACTCGCTTACGGTAGTTGCATGCAGCCACGTCCAGTAATGAAACGAAATGCCGTTATCTCTATAAGTCAGCAGACCAGAAATTTGCCCGCACTACAAAGTCTCATAGAAAAAAGTGTTTTCTCTACTTTTGAGAATGACTGGAAGCTTAGTGTTGATTCAAAACGATCTTTGGATAATCGATATGAGGATGCATACCTAGGTAGAGCTAGAATTCAGAACGCAGACTTTCAGTTTCAAATTGACCTGAAGGAGCTTTCTGATACCAGTGATATGCCAGGAATAAAAGCTAAGCTTAATGGACTAAGAAAGCAACTGAAGACAGGTATTATTCGTTTATTTGATGCTAACCCTTTGTTGGAAGTTCCACCTGTAGCAGAGGCCGATCCAATTGTTTTGGAGCTTGCCTTTACATTAATTGATTTAGTACAGTCAGAAAATAATAAAGAAGAAAAGTTTTATTTGCTACTGAATCGCGATGCAAGTCGTTTGGTAGCAGATAATAATTTGAGCTATTTTGAAGACAGGTTGGTTTCACGCCTTGAAAGATGGCGACAAAAATTAATTCAAGAAGATTCGTGTTTATTACAATTTTCTTATGTGCATGCTGGGGAGACACCCAATACAGCAATTTTAAATATGGGCATTTTAAATGGTTTGAGTATAGGGGATCGTTTTTTGCTGCTAGGAGATGATCTTATTAAAGATGGCTTATTAAATGCCGATTGGTCGTTAAATATGGCAATCGCACAAGTTTCAACGCTCGGAGAAGATAGAGCCGAGTTAGAGATTCTTACAGAGTCTATACTTTATGGAAGCGATTTCATGTACGCGCTATCTTTTTAGGAGAGAAAGATGAATAGTCATAATTTAAAATTTTCTATTTTGCTTATTTTGATGACATCTGCCGTGGAAGCGGCTGAAACAGATATAGACAAAGCGCTCATGAACCTGTTTGATAATCGAGATATCAGCGAATTTATTGAATTACGAAAAAGCGAAGAGATCGTAGCAGGCAGATATACAGTGCGTCAGGGTGATTCTTTAGATTCCATAATAAACAAAGCATTTGGGGATAGCTTGATTCGTAAAAGCATTTTACGCCAAGCTTTTGTGGCTAAGAACCCTGGAGCTTTCCGCAATGCTAATCCAAATTGGTTACTAGCAGACGTTACTTTAATAATACCTAATGCAGAAGATTTTCAGTCGCTACTTTTTGTAGACTATGGTGAGGTCCGCGAGCGTTATCCGCATGATATTTCGAAATGGGTTAGATACCCCAGATGAATAATAATGCAAATTACTGCCCCCTTACTCATAGTACCTTCAGAAAACTCAGCTGAGCGCATTAATCAGCTAAATCTCAAAGTTTCTGATACAGTAGCTGATGAGCTTGGTTTGAAAAATACTCAAGTGGTACATGGGGCAGTTAGTGAAGATGGGAAACACATTCAGCTACGAACACAAGATTGGCGTTTCTTGACTTTACCCTTCAATGGCCAGTCATATCGTTCAGCCTCGTTCTGGTTTCGGATTGAATTCACACCTTATGGCATCTATCTGAGGCCTCACTCTAAAGAAGCTATGTCAAGAGCGCCGGGAGGTAAAGACTTATCTCAAGGCATAACTGCGGCACAGACTTCGAAATCCTCGTTACAGGAGGAACTCACTAAACCTTTAGTAGGATCTAACCTTACGTCTTCCTATGTAGCTGCTCACTCAAGCCCTTGGCTGTCTAGAGGAGCTTATGAGTTTGTCCGTTTTCAGCAATTACTCACGCAAAGTCAGTTGCCTTTAATAGCAGAAACTATGCGCGGCCTGCTTGTAAAAAGCAAACAAATATCCCCGAATACTGTTTTTGAATTTTTAAGAATGAGCGGTCTTTTTTCATCAAAATCTAATAATGGACGTATGAACATTTTAGAGTTGCTGGATTTAATTAAGAAGGAGAGAGCCAATAATTACTCTATAAATGGTGTTGATGAGGATGTATTTGAAACAATGTCTCACAGAATAAATACTGGTCAAGTAGAAACCGTATTTGCAAGGGAACAAGGAGAGCTCCACTACCGTTTTGTTATTATGCTTGAAGACCAGCTTCCTTCAGAGGTAGTAATATTTAGACATAAAGAAGAAGCTAAAGGAGGTCGCCAACAGTATGGGGTGGAATTGGAGCTCAATTTTAAGAATGGCTTACCAATTAAGTTCTCTTGTTTGCTTGTCGGTGAGGACAGATTTTCTCTTTCTGCATGGTCTTGCGATAAACATGTTGTTGCATTATTACTTGAAAATGAAAAAGCGCTTAGAGCCAGTTTGAGAGATCATGGCATTCAACTCGAAAGCTTTGCCATTTATGAAAGACTTCCTACTTCAAATGAAAAATATTTTGTCAGTAACAATGCTGGCTCTTCAGTGGAGTATCGAGTTTGAAAAAAAATGCACCTTCACCTAAAGCCGTCGCATTACATTATGACGAGATTTCTGCACCACGCGTGATAGCAAAGGGTGTAAATGAGCATGCATTAATAATAAAAGAAGCAGCTCAACGTTTAGGTAAGCCACAGATCGAGGACGATGCGCTGGCACAATCATTGTTAACGCTTGAATTAGATGAAACTATACCAGAAGAGCTCTATGTTGGTGTCGCGGTAGTTTTATCTTGGGCCTATTGGCTAGCAGGAAAAAAACCTCCATCAGATAGCAATTAAATCAAAACAATGAAACATTCATTCTTTGTAAGAGATCTTTCAGTCGAAAAAAATGTTAAATTATGAAGTGTTTTATTAACAGTAAGCGTTACTGCAATGAACATAACATCAAATCGGTGAAGCAGTTTATAAAACGAGGCTGCAGACAAACATTAGTAGTCGGCCGCCTAGGAAATATGACCCAAATTCATATGCGTAGCTGATTCACTATTTTCCTTGTGCTAAAGATAGTCAAGTTCACTTGAATAATTAAAAAGAAATCAGCCAGTTTGGAGGGAACTGACGCGTTCACTGAAGTATGCGTCATTAAAAATGCTGCGCCGTATTTCGTCCATCCCAATTATGGCCCCTCTATAACCGTTCCTCTAGTTCTATATTGCCGTTCCGCGGGCTATGAGATCTAAAGGAATTCCATCACGGCGGGTATTAAGCCTATAGGCAACAACACTAGTCTAAATGTGAGACGTCGTACGATTAGCTTACTAGGCTGTTTAAGCAGTTCTGACTGAAGTTAATGGTGTGTAGGCTTGTCGTAAGGCTGGTGAGGATCTGCGGGAGTATGGTGAACGTTATGGATATGACCGATGTCGATCGGCTTTTGCGGATTGCGGCCATAATGGCCGAAGTCTACTACAGTTTGTCCTAGTTTAAGAAAGCAGTATTAAATTTCGTTGCAACTAATCATCTTCGCAGACAGATCATTGCCATAGAGTTAGATGACACATGGGTAAGACACATTCCCCATATTTGCGGCCAACGCTTTTGATAATCTTTTAACTTACGTACAGAATGAGGAGCAATAGAAATATTAGGCTAGGATTTTTGTGGTGAACTGTGGCGTTTCGAATTTAAGTTAATTTACCTTTAGGTGAATAGAAATTTTGAGGGCTATCACCATGAGGATAGCGTAAGGCATTTAGCGCTTCTGTGACGACAGAGAGTTTTTTATCAATCAGCACTTCATTGCGTTTTTGAAGTTTTCTGCAATGTGAGCCTAGTTCTTCAACTGACGACCAGCTACTTTTTATTTCCATAGAGACATTGTCATCTTTAAGAATTGCCATGCATGCATCAAAGTTGACGCCACTTATTCGGGCGATGATGGCTTCTTTGCGTGCATGTAATGCATCAAAACTGTCCATGTCCTGATTTTTGAGCACAACAAATTCCTGCTCCAGAACTTCTTCTAGCAGGACTAAATCATTTTTAAGTGCCTCAAACTGCAGTATCTGATCGGTCATATATTAGAGTAGTTTCTCAAGCTCTATGAATTTTTCCGCAATCTTCATACTGTCTAAAGGATAAGCGCCTCGAGCAATAGCAAACCGAAGCTCTTCAACTTTTTTATGGTCGAACTCAGCTTCCTGCAGTGCCTCAGTCACATTCTCAGATAAAGTCAGCGCGTCCTGAGACACCGCGATATTCGTTTTAGCCAAAGAGCTATCAGCAGTTGTGGCTCCCGTATCTTGCGCTTTGTCGTTTTTAACAGTTTTGTATTCTAGTTCACCGGCCGTATTAGGGCCCAAAGATGAATTTTGATTAATAGTCGTCATCTCGTCATTCCTCATTAGAGGGTGTCACATCATATTAGTCGGTGCCTAAAGTGCAATCTTTAATTTTTTTATAAAAAATAAATGCTTAATAATCAATAACATAAATATTTTAGGGCAAAGTAGCAGCCCCCACGGCAGTCACAACCCCTTCCACAATCTGCCTAGATTCTTCATTTCTAAGTCGGATTCTCTGGCCGATTTCTGCAGAATTTTCTGCAGTCATTTGCGTTGAGATACTGATTTGACCTCGTTCAACACTGACTTTTACTACTTGTCCTTTTTGAATGGCCGGCACGGTTCTAAGCTGGGAAAGCCGAATAGCTTGGCCTGGGATAAGTGGGCTGGTTGCCACAGCATGTGGTAATTGATCTAGGTCAGTCAGGGCATCAGCTGGGACACGGCCCCAAAAATCGGTCTGTTGCACCATTTCTGTATTTACGAATGTGCCTCTAGAGACAGGACTTTTTACTTCCAGCACTCTGTATAAAGGAAGAAGGTCATTCAAGCCAAGTAAATGTCCAGCGGCCATTGTACGTGCTGCTTTTGCATTGATAACTACGTTACTATCATTCACTTTATTGTGATGCAGCGAAGCTGGTAATAATTGTTGTTCATACATTGAGGCCTTGATTAACTCTCCTTTGCTAACATCTTGAGTAAGTTTAAAAACTAGGACAGCATCATCTAATAATGCTTCTTGGAAGCGCTGGCCTGAACGCACTGCAGTTTTTAAAAAGCGTCCTTTCCATTGAGCTTCAACTGAATCACCATTTGATAAGTCTTTACCAGTTAACAGACTACCTGCAGCTAGGTCTGTGATGAATGTTACGTAAGTAGAGACTTCTTCATAAGAAATTTGTAAGAATAGGGTCCACTGTGTTGATTTACAAAAGACTTGCAAGCTGGTTTTTGAAGAAAAAGGGAAGCTAAAATCATAATCTGGAATACACTTAGGGATTACAATACGATTGTCAGGAACGCTCAGTACGGGCTTGCCTTCAGGTAGATCAACTTGGCTAGCAAGGAAAGATTCTGCCTTTTCAAGCAGGGTTCTAATGCTAGATTGCGGGTCTTGTTCTTGGGCTTTTCCCGTAATAGGAAGAAAATAAGACAAGAAAAAAAGTGAAAAAAAAAGGAAAGCTCGTCTTTGGTGAGCTCTGTGATAATTTAATTTCTTAAAGACATCGCCGTTCATACCGATGACTATATGATAAACTGAATACCTCGTAAAGCCCTCTAAATCTTTGTCTTGAATATGAAGCGAGCTCATGATTTCAAAAATTCTTAGTAAATCTGGTATTAGAAGTGGGCTAGAAAAGGCCGCTATAAAAAACTCAAAAAAAGCTCTAGAAACAACGGTTTCTGAAAGTCCTGTAGAAATATATAAAAATATTCAACAGGGAAGCGCAAAAATAAATAGTAAGCCAATCACTAAAGAGTTATCTAAGCCCATAGCCACTATCAGAAAGGTACACAAATCAACGTTTGATCTAGACAGAATAAAGCTTAGAACTAAACTTTTACGTTCTGATGTCGATTCATTGATAGACATGCTTAAAGCTGACTAGAGTTGTAGGGGAAATAGTATGGCAGATGATAATGATCTAACTGATGGCAACCCTGAAGAATCTATAATTCCTCAGAAAGAAGAGGTTGTCGAAGAGCAAAATACAGTGCTTGATCAAGTAGTTGAATTTGTTGAGGATTCTTCAGAGGAGGAGAAAGAAAAAAAGGACGCTTTGGAGGAAGAAACTGAAGAGAAAAATGAAATTGACGAGAGTCAACTAGGTGTCCTCGCAGAGAGTTTGCTCAGCACAGGCGAGGATATGAGCAAGCTTCTTGTAGTTACAGGTTCGCTGAACGACAAGCTCAATGGCGTCTGGAATAATTACGGAGACCTATTTAAAAGTTACAACCACCTTATAAAAAAGAAAGATAAGCACTTACTATATCTCATGGCATGTAGTATCGGTGTCATAGTTATTTCTCTCGCAATAGTGCTGGTTATGAGTTTTAGTTTTAGCAAGCAAGTGAACAATATGAATGCCTTGTCTATGAGTCTAGCTAAAAGGATATCAGAGGTTAATAGTGGTTTGGTTACATTTGAAGAGCTTAATGCAACAATTCGCGCTTTGGATGAATCAACTCTGCAGCTTGCTCGGGAAGTTGAATCTCAACAAAGTAGGGTGCAAGCTGTTGTTGACCAAATGGCAAATGACACACGTGTTCAAGTTGATCAGTTAATAACGCTTCTTTCTGATCAGATCAGCTCCCTGGGGACAACGTTGGCCGATTTGCAGGGAGAAAGTCAAAATCAGCAAAATTCTGTTAACCAAAATAACATTGCCATGCAGGTCTTGCGGTCAGAGCTGGAGGATATGCATGGTAGTGTTGAGCAGTTGATTGCTCTGAGGAGCTCTGTCGATGCATTAGTAGTCCTTGAACGTGAACGCTACCTTGAGGCTATCCAGAAAAAGACTGGCCCTGAGGCCGAAAGCACGCCTGAAGAAGGAGGGGTTATTAGTTACTTTAAAAGCCAGAATTAAAAATATACCCGACGATTCCACCATCTAGCGAATTAATAAAAGTGGCATACCTTTGCCACTTTCTTGCCAACCTAATCTTATCTTTCATTTAATAACTTCCTAAAGATCTCGCCAATATAGCCCTAAGTCGTTGAAATAAATGCGGTTAAAATGAGCCAGCAGCAAATGAAAAAAAGCTGGCACATATCCTGCTTTGTCACTGGTTAGTAAAACTAATTACGTAGTGCCAGTGAATGAATATCTTAGACAATTACCTTGCAATTAATGGCAATGCATTAACTGTTCGCAATGAGCGAATGAAACTTATTGCAGAAAATATAGCTAATGCATCTACGCCTAATTTTAAAGCGAAAGACTTAGATTTTGCCAAAGCTATGGCAAAGTTTCAGGCGAAAGGAATAGATTTAGTGGCGACTGACGAACTACATATCGGTACGCCAGAGAATTTCACCACTAGAACAGATGATGCTCTAGTTTACCGCGTTCCGCTTACCCCAAGCTTAGATCAAAACACTGTAGAGCTAAGTATAGAGCAAGCAAACTACGGTAAAGCGGCTGCGCAGTATCAAGCTTCTCTACAATTTTTAGAGAGTCGTCTTGGCGGCCTTCGGAAAGCTTTGAGAGGTGACTAATGGCACTTGATAAGATCATGACAATAGCTGCTTCAGCGATGAATGCTCAGACAGTTAGATTAAACGCTACAGCGTCCAACTTGGCAAATAGTAATGTAATGTCGAGTACACCAGAAGGCATTTACAAAGGTAAGCGTGCGATCTTTGAGACAATTATGCAGGAGCAGATGTCGGCTTATGAGGGAATAGAGGGCGGCGTAAAAGTCTCTGAAATAATAAATAGCGAAAAGCCTGGTCAGCAAATTTATGACCCATCTAATCCGAATGCAAACGAGCAAGGCTATATCTACTCATCAAATGTAAACACCGTCGAAGAAATGATTGAAATGCTTGACGCATCTCGTGCCTATCAGAATAACGTTGAAGTTATCTCAACGGCAAAAGAGCTAATGATGCGAACACTAGAAATCACCAAGGTATAAAAATGCCCACACTAGTAAACATGCCAGATTCTATCCTAACAGCCACTCAGTATGAGCAGCAGTTGCAGGAAAAAAAATATTCTACAGAAGACGCTCTTGGTAGAGACGCATTCTTGAAACTTTTCACAACGCAACTTACAAACCAGAACCCACTAGAGCCTATGGACAATGAGGCATTTGTTTCACAGCTTGCACAGTTTTCGTCACTTGAGTCGATGAAGGCAATGCAGGCGGGTATGGATAATGTAGCAGCAGCCATTAATAACCAAAAATTTGTAACTGGCAGTAATTTGTTAGGTAAAAATATTCCCAACGACATTGGGTATGTTACTGCCGGCGGTGGCGTTGGGAGTACAGCCTATTCCATGCTAACTGCGCCAGCAGACTCTATCACGGTTCGAGTTTTAGATATGAGCAACAAAGAAATATATACAAAAACATATAGCAACCCAGAAAGCGGACCTCTTTCCATCAACTGGCCTGGTATAGACAACGACGGCGACCAAGTTCCACTTGGCGCATACAAGGTGATGGCCACTGTTACAAATGGTGGAGTAGGTAAAGCACTGACAGTGACTGGTCTAGAGCGGATAAGGTCAGTTCGGTGGGATGCTGAATTAAAAGATTATTCTGTGATAACTGAGTCTGGTAGAGAGTTGTCATCAGATGAAATAAATAATCTAGAAATCTAAACAAGCAAAAACATAAAAAAGGGTAAGCAAATGTCATTTTATACGTCTCTAACAGGATTAAATGCAGCTACCACAGAGCTGGCAGTAACTTCAAACAACATTGCTAACGCAGGAACGTCAGGTTTTAAAAAGTCATCTGCAGATTTTGGTGACATTTTTGCTACCTCTCCTTTGCAGAAATCGTCCTCGGTAGTGGGCAACGGTGTTTCGCTTAAAGAAATGCGCCAGGAATTTAGTCAGGGAAACATTGAGTTTTCATCAAACTCTCTTGATCTTGCTATTACGGGAGATGGCTTCTTTGCCCTAGAGACACCAGATGGCACAAAAGTTTTTACCCGCAACGGTGGCTTTATGCTGAATGAGCAAAACCAGATGGTAAACTCAGCAGGTCAGGCACTGATGTCCCTTCCTGTGGACTCAACAAACAAAGCTGACTTCGGTGAGCCATTGTCGCCACTATCTATCCCTCGAACAACGGTATCAGAATTTAAGGCTACAACTGAGGTAGAGCTTGGCTTGAACTTACCATCCGATTCAACGCCAATCACCGCTACCTTTAATCCGTCAAAACCAGAGACCTATCACAAGACCACCTCTTTCACAGTGTACGGTGCGTCTGGATCATCTCATTTGGCCACCATTTACTACGTAAAGACCGCAACAGCTACAGCTGATAACCCATATAACAAATGGCAGACCTATGTCTACATTGACGAGCAGGAAGTTGCCCCTGCTTTGATACAGGCGGCTGATACAGGTGGGGACGAATACTTCGTAAATAAGTATGGAGAAATTAAAACATTATCACAGTTACAAGAACTTCAAAAAACTAGTTCTGAGAGTGAAAAATACTTAATAACGTCAGGCACAGTCTATAAAAAATATAGCTATGACAAGCTGTCAAAGCCAATTGAATCACAGCCCGCCACGATAACACTTCCCATCGCTGAAGATAGTGATTACTTCAATGGGTTAAACCTGACAAATAATTCGAGTGGAATTTCATTTTCAGATAAGACAAGACTTGAGCTAGCCAACATGTTCAGTATATCAGTAGATGGATCAAGCGATGTCCAGATTGGTCTTGAGCATTTAGCTGGTAGTACAGAGACATGGTCAGGAACAGAGTTAGCTTTCGAATTGAATAACATATTAAATAATCGTTTTGGTGATGGAAAAAGTTTTAACCTCAATCAAGTATTAGATCCTAACAACAATAATGCAGTTTTATCTGATAATAATATCTTCACATTAACTAGAGCCTATACAGATGGATCTCACAAAAGCATAACAATCGATCTTACGGCTGCAGCAACCGCCCTTCAATCAAGGCAAAACAACAACATCGATGTGGAAAGTCAACTTCTCGATGGTACTGAGATCAGTCCTGAAAATCTAAATTATCTTTTATCCCAGATATTTACGAACGAAAATCCTTTGCTGAATGGTTTGACCTTTACAGGCACTGATGTGACGGGAGCTGCATTGGCTACCTCTATCACAGATTTTTCAGATCTAAGCATTTCCTATGACTTCGCAAATCAGGGTATTAAGGTTTCACAAGATGACGCAAACAATATTACCCCAATTTATTTGGCAGGAGGGACAACAGCTCAAAACTCCACTTTTAACGTTGATGCTTTTGATTCTGCGACTGGTGCGTATGGAGCGCTTCTCACTCCATTAGACAATGATGAGGACTTGATCATCTTAAAGGATGTCTACCCGAATGGCACACAAGTAACTCCAAGCAGAGACAATAGATTTGGTATTACTGTCTCTTATACTGATGGTGCGTTTCAAATAAAAAGTGGTACTACTGGTGATGGTTCGAGCATAAATATTACTCTCAACTCTGAAATAAATAATGGTAATGAAGAGTTGACTGCTGCGTCTTTATTTGCAAAAGAAATATTTGGAATTTCTCAAAACGGTGTAACAGTTTCAGCACAAGTTTCGCAGATTAATAATCTTCCTACTGTTCGCGGTCAAGCATCTGAACCCGCCGTAGTCTATGGAAAACAGATGGGTGTAGACCCTAGAAAATCTTTCTCAGTAAATTCTTCAAATCGTAGCCTTACTGTCATAGTTGATGGGATTTCATCGAGGATTAATCTAGATAGTGGTCAATATTCAATTGGTACTTTCACATCACATTTACAAGACAAAATAAATTTAATGGCAGATGAGTTGGGAAGACAGGTTTCTGGCGTAAAAGTAGAATTTGATGACGCAACAAGTTCTTTAATCATTACTGGTGCCACTACCTCTTCAAACTCATTTATTCAAATTGCAGGTAGTTCAGACTGGGGTCTTGAAAATGTGGATGCTGCTTTTGGAGTATCTTCTACCTATGTAAGTCTTGAGCAGGATGATAATGGAGCCGGGCTAGTCTATGTAATTCAAGATAAGGACGGTAACTGGATTGAAAGCACAGACAAAGGTGATTTTAACGATCTGAATATTCCATACTGGTCGCCAATATTTCTGGATAAGGGAGAACTTACTTTTGATACCTCTGGAGCAATTATTTCACCTTTAGCTGGCATACCAATGAATAGTGAGAGTATCACGGGTACTCAGGTCGCGATTGATTACGCTAAGAGCACTCAGTACAACTCTCCGTTTGCTGTATTAACTCAGGCTCAAAATGGTGCCCCTGAAGGGAATTTGGTAGGGGTAAATATTGGTGATGACGGGCTTGTTGTTGCTTCTTACTCTAACGGTAGTCAAAAATCGCTGGGTAAGATCATTGTGGCTAACTTCAAGACACCAGCTGGCCTGCGCCAGATGGGTGACTCTAACTTCATGGAAACAGCTAAATCAGGCTCGCCGACTTATGGTGAGGCAGGATCAGCTGGTTACGGTACCTTGCGTGCTGGTGCCCGGGAGCGGTCTAACGTTGATTTAACAGGTGAGTTAGTTGATCTCATCACTGCACAACGTAACTTTCAGGCGAATGCAAAAGCGATCGAAACATCTGCTTCACTAACACAGACGATTATTAATATTCGTGGGTAAACGTAGGATAACAAGCAAAAGAAGACAGGTATGGATCGTCTAATTTATACAGCACTAGGTGCGATTTCCAATGCGGACTTTTTAAGGGTTCAGCAGGCAAATGATATGGCTAATGTCGCCACTGTCGGCTACAAACGCAGTGGCTCAAATTCGCCTGTATCAATTGGTCTGCAGGGCCCTGGGTTCAACGTGAGGGCCCAAGCGGTTGTTCCTGCCATCATAGAGGAAGTTAACTTAAGCCCAGGCGCAGCAATCAGCACAGGCAACCCTTTAGATATATATATGGAAGATGCCACCGTCATGGGAGTGCAGGCCGCAGACGGATCTCTTGCATTCACGCGTAGGGGGGATCTACATATAAATGCGACAGGCGTTCTTGAGACTGGAAGTGGGGACATTGTAATGAGCGATGGGGGACCGATCACCATCCCTACTGGAACGCTGGTTACAATATCTCGAGATGGAACCATTTTCGCGCTAGATCCTGACGAGGATGGTGCAGAACCACAACCCGTTGGTGAACTCATGCTTAGGGATGCGAGCGGAACACCTTTGTTGAGACGTGAGGATGGTCTATATACGCCAAAAGATCCTGCTGATGGAGGTGACTTTGCAAGTGGGATTGTGCCCGTTTCAGTAAGATCAGAGATGTTAGAGGGTAGCAACGTCAATCCTATCGAAGTGATGGTATCCATATTAGACATGCAGAGATCCTTCGAGACTCAGTTGAAAATTATCAAAAACTCGGAAGAGATGGACCGTGATGGGACCAATCTCATGCGAATCAGTTAAAAGAGGAGAGTAATATGGACGCTTCGATGTGGGTAGCCAAAACAGGTTTAACAGCCCAGTCAACGCGGATGTCTGTAATTGCTAATAACTTGGCAAACGTTGGCACCACTGCCTTCAAAAAAGACAGAGCGCAATTTGAAGATCTTCTCTATCAGAGAATCGTTCAGGCTGGTTCACAGGCTGACATCAATTCGCAGACACCAACAGGGCTCATGTTGGGTACAGGCACACGTGTTCTTGCAACTGAAAAAATACATCGTCAAGGTAACATGATCTCAACCGAGAATTCGCTTGATATAGCGATAGCGGGTGATGGGTTTTTTGCCATTCAAAACACTGACGGGACCCAATCATACACTCGTGATGGTGCCTTTAAACTCTCAGATCAGGGGGCTTTGGTAACTGCTTCTGGGCAGCCATTGATTCCTGCCATAACTATACCGCAGGATGCTCAGAGCATAACTATCGGACGTGATGGGACCATTTCCGTTGAGCTATCAGGAGGTGGCGGCTCGGTCCAAGTGGGTCAGATCCAACTTAATCGATTTGTGAATAATGCTGGACTAATGCCAACTGGGCGGAATCTCTATTCTCAGACTAACTCAAGTGGGCAGCCAATCGTTTCTGTTCCAGGTGAACAGGGGACCGGTATATTGATGCAAGGGTCTCTTGAGGCATCAAACGTTAATGTCGTTGAAGAAATGGTCAACATGATCGAAACGCAACGTGCCTATGAAATAAATTCGAAAGCAATCGCAGCCGCTGACGGGATGCTACGGTTCCTAAACAATAACCTTTAATTAGGTAGGTACAAGATTATGCTTTCTAGGGTCTTCGTTTTAATGTTTAGTCTGATGATGTGCGCGTGTGCCTCTGTGCAGATAGACAAGGCTGCAGAAACAGATTTTACGCTCTACTACCCAGAAGAGAGCCCTAATCAGACTTTGACTACGGGTTCAATCTTTGCCAATGGCACTAACCTCTTTCCAACAAAGCGCATGTACATGGCGGGTGAGGTCAAGATCGGCGACATCATGACAGTTGTTTTAAATGAAAGTGCGCAGGCTTCTCGTAACACCGGTCTAAGCGCAGAAAGGACTACCGAGAATAATGTGATCGGCACTAACCAGGCAGCTGCTATCACCCCAGGTGGTCAATTCTTTAATGAACTTAATACTGCTGGGTCTTCCCTTTCCACTACTGGTACAGGAACGGCCAATCAGTCGGCTTCACTGACGGGCTCTATCTCAGCGGTAGTGGTTGATGTTATGGCAAATGGTAATTTAGTTATCTTAGGAGAGAAAAGGCTGACACTGTCAGAAGGCAGCGAAATTATACGCGTAAGGGGGGTGGTCCGCCCTGAAGATGTACAACCAAACAACACCATAAACTCCCGCAGAATAGCCAACGCCCAGTTCTCTTACAGTGGTACGGGTGAGCTTTCTAGGGCAGTTAAACAACCTTGGGGCCAACGTGTGCTCATGGGTATTTGGCCGTTCTGAGTGGAATTAAGATAACAGGAATCTTGTATGAGAGTGTTATTAAAAGTTATAGCCATGATAGGTCATATAAGTTTGATGTCCGTTGTTATGCCTGCTCAAGCCGAGAGGATAAAAGACCTGGTCGACATGGCTGGTGTACGTTCAAATCAGCTTGTGGGTTATGGTTTGGTTGCAGGCTTGTCAGGCACTGGAGATGGTAAAGATTTGCTCGTTACCGGTCAGAGCCTCAAAAGTCTTCTCTCTGGATTGGGTGTTTCGGTTGATGGGCCTGTTTCAGAATTTGATTTGGGTGACAGCTTAGTCGGTCTTGTGGCGCAGCAGGCAAGGCAGCCCCTGCAAACAGATAACCTAGCGGCGGTGCTAGTGACAGCGGAAATTCCGCCCTTTTCAAAACCCGGCCAGCGTATTGACGTGAATGTATCAACAATCGGCACCGCAGAAAGTCTGCGGGGTGGTAATCTCATTTTAACAGAGTTACGAGGTATTGATGGCCAGGTATATGCCCTGGCACAGGGCGCCTTAACGGTTACAGGCATTAACATTGATTCGAACGGAAGCAGTGTACAAATTGGCGTGCCCACCTCTGGGCGAATTCCAAATGGGGCTATAGTTGAACGTCTTATTGAGACACCCTTCGACAGTGCAGATAACATTGTCTTTAACCTGCGTGATCAGGATTTTAGTACGGCCCATGCCATATCACGAAAGATAAACGACATCTATGGCGATGGTGCCGCCAGTGCGCTTGACGGTGCATCGGTGGCTATTCGTTTGCCGCGTGATCCAGAGGCACGCGTGGCTTATATAAGTGACGTACAAAACTTAGAAGTCGATCCTGGCGACCCTGTCGCTCGTGTTGTTATCAACGCTCGTACAGGCACAGCTGTAATTAACCGTTCGGTGAAAGTGACCGCTGCCGCAGTCTCTAATGGCAACTTAACTGTCCGTGTACAGGCCCTTAATCAGGTTAGTCAACCTGGCGCTTTTGCAGGCGGCGAAACTGCTGGCGTCACTAATGCCGTGATTGATGTGGAAGAGCAGAACGGCAACATGTTTGTGTTTGAAAGTGGTGTAGATCTTCAAGATATCGTAGATGCCGTCAATCAGGTTGGTGCTTCCCCCTCAGCACTTATTGCTATCCTTGAGGCGCTCAAGAGATCAGGAAGCCTCAAAGCTGAGCTAGTGGTGATTTAATATGGCTAACAACGTCACTGGATACTTCGATTTTAATAATTTGGGATCACTGCGCTCGCAGGCAGTCTCAGATGAAAGTAGAAAAGATGAGTTATTACAAAAAGTGGGCGTCGAATATGAGAGCGCATTCTTCAAACTTATGTTTGATGCGATGCGTAAGGCCAGTGAGCCCTTGAAAAGTGATCTCAATGAAAGTGCATCCATGGACCAGTATGAGGACATGTTCTTTACCGAAGCGTCGCACTTCATTGCCCAAGGCCAGCCGCTTGGTATATCTGAATGGTTAAAAAAGTATCAGCTTGCTGGTGAAGCACCGGAGAGGTAATAGATTATGCCAGATCTGGTCACGATGGGTGCAAACGCTGCGCAGATTTACAGGGTAGCTCTTAGTACGGTTAGTAATAATATTGCTAACGTTGGCAATGATATTTATTCAAGGCAACAGACGATCCTTACTGCAGGTGCCCCAGCTAAAGTGGGCGTTATAAACATTGGCACAGGTGCTAATCTTGATTATATCTATCGTAGCTACAATGAGTTCATTGAGAGCTCGCTAAGAAATAGTAACTCAGCCGTAAAAACACAGGATACTTTGATCAACTACACAAGCAGAATCGTTGACATTATGGCTTCGGATCAAGGTAATTTGATCAATGCGATAGACGATTTTTATTCTTCCCTCAACCGGCTTGAACTTGATCCGGCAAATATAGGGAATAGGAATGAATTGTTATCCAGTGGGCAGTATCTTGCCTCTCGAGTCAATGAGCTTGCAACAGAGGTTGCGAATATTCGTGCAGATAGTCAAGGTGAAATAGAGAAAAATATTGTCTCAATTAACAAGATTGCCGAATCTTTATTCAATGTTAATCAAGAGTTAAACAGAAATACTTCCATTAAACTGCAGTCACCATCGATGCTCGATCAGCGAGACAATTTGTTGAGCCAGTTATCAGATTACGTTGATCTCAATGTGACTGAAAATGAAAACGGCACCGTTGTTGTACGAATATCTGGCCCCGCTAACAGATCTACATTAGTGGACACTGTCAGACAAAGACAGCTTGGTATTCAAAAGCATAGTCTTAATAGTAATGTTCAGGGTTTGGTAGTGGACACCTACAGTAGTCCAACCTTCATCGGTATCCCTAAATCCGGTGTGCTGGCAGGACTAATGCAGTTGGATAATGAGGTCACTCAGCGACTCACTGATGAGTTGAATATTTTCGCAAAAAACTTTGTAGAGAGTATCAATGCCCATCATCGCTCTGGACTTGACCTCACGAACAACTTAGGTCAAGACATGTTCCAAATTGCACCCAATTATATTGTGAAAAATATGGGGGGTGTGACTGATGATAGCTTTTTGATCACAGGAATGCCCACAGAAGAAATTAATCCATTTTCAATAAAGGCTGCAGACAAAAATTATTGGGAAATAAAAGATTTAATGACAGACTCAATCGCTGTGGTTAAATCCAAAATGACTGATAATCGACAATTTATTGACTATAAAGGGCTATCAGTTCAATTACCACCGGCTATTTCGGAGGGGGCTGTTTATTTAGTTAGCCGTGAAAAGGAAGCGGCGCAGGAATTAGTATTCAACCTAGACGACCCGCGAAAAATTGCTGCAGCGGCGCGTCTGCACGTCAAAGAGTCTCCCACAAACAGTGATAGGATCGAAGTCAGTATCAATTATTCAGGCAATCGAACCGAAGTGCCTGTTTTGAAAGGACTGGATGTAAGGGATCTTGAGGGTAGGAATGTTCTACAAACTGTTAGAACAAACGGCACGGATCCGAGTCTTTCTGTACCCCCTCAATTTGGCGATTTTAATTTTACGCTGATGGGTTCACTGGAAGAGGCGCTGAATATTCAGGTTCTGAACAACGACTTTATAAAGCTTGCGGGATCTGAGGCTCTAACAGGCAATCAACTTACCGATATCATTAACAGTAAAATCTACGGCAACAAACG
>Ga0181558_10001520_pt1 | contig 22264 bp, 19 predicted proteins | sample 011ome_22_FD_133754 | JGI IMG/M metagenome (GOLD analysis project Ga0181558, IMG submission 133754) | Coastal salt marsh microbial communities from the Groves Creek Marsh, Skidaway Island, Georgia - 011507BT metaG (megahit assembly) | ecosystem: Environmental > Aquatic > Marine > Intertidal...
AAGCCTCTCCGGGGTCAGGTCCAATATCCTCAGAGGATTGCGCCCCTGATTGCCCGCCTGAAAGCGGCCGGAATTACCGAATTTTGCGAGTTTCTATGCAGAATCGCCTCTGCTATATTAATTGCCTGGCCTGCAGGCCGATTTGTTCATTTTCCGGTCTATTCCAACAATAATCAGAACATAGGAGAGGTAACACACATGACCTTGCATAGAGAGAGGGCCCTATCGGCCTTTGGCCTGATGGTTACTCTGGTCATTAGCCTAGTCACGTTTTCTGGCAGCAGTCTCGCTCAGGACAATAGTCAGGGGCGTTATCGCCCTGAAGGCCGCCAAATTGGCCTGGCAGCGGGGCGCGAATTTGATGAACGTGTCTACGAAGTCCGCACCTACCAACCCGACGTCAGTTCAGATGCCTTCGCCGGCGCTATGGTGTTCTACCCTCTCACCCTGAGCTTCGACTTACCTAACGGCGCTATCGCTTTCGTGCCAGGCTTCCGCGCCAATGCAGCCATGTATGAGTGGTGGGGTCCTGCCCTGGCTTCCCTTGGCTACACCGTCTTTATTTTGGAAACCAACTCACCCACCGATACCCTTGCCGCACGCGCGGACGCGCTGATTGCTGCAGTTGATTTCATCAAGTCGGAAAATCAAAACCCCGACGCGCCAATAGTCAATAAAATCGATCCTGACAAAATCGCCATCATGGGTCATTCCATGGGCGGCGGCGCCTCATTGGCCGCAGCTGCTGAACTCGGCAACAACATTGGCGCAGTTATCCCTCTCGCACTTTATTGCTGCGAACCCGGCCAATCATTCAGCGGCGACTACAGCAATGTCAGTGCACCGGCCCTGGTTATTGCGAGTGCAGTTGATGAAGTCGCGCCACCCGCAGATCATGCCAAGCTGGTATACGATTCAATCGGGAGCGCAAAAATCTATCTGGAACTGGCTGAAGGAGACCACATGTTTGTCACCAACAGCGGTGAGGAAAAGTCCACCCTCGGACGCTATGTGCTCGCTTTCCTGAAAGATAATCTTGATGGTAGAAACCATTTGGCCAGCATCACCGAGACTGACGCCGAGATTTCGACATTTTTACAGGATTAATCAGCTAAAAAAGTAATAATAAAGGGCGGCGCTGTTCACAGCATCGCCCTTTTCATTTCACGTCTGTAGTTCATATTTCTTATCCAATTACCGAGAACAGCCGGCCTGGTCCAGAATCAGCTTGTACCTCAATATCGGATTGGACATCCCGCTTATGAAGGCTTGGTATGCTTGCCTGCATAGAGAAACTATTTGGAGTCGGAGCAACCAGAGTCAGTTGAAGGTCTCGTTCATGGCTTTCATAATTCTTGAATGACTATCGCTTTTTAGCTCTACCCTTTTTGATTTCCCATAACTTCGCGTACTTCATGAAGTTATAGAAGGCAGCATTCATACTGGTCAGCAATCCATCCACGCCATCGAGAAAATAGCCTTTGAAAAAATAGATCTGAATAAAGGTCAGCGGAAAGACAAAAATAAGCGTAATGACGGACACGCTACTGCCCTTTTCAAACTTATCCTCGGCCTTGGCTTGGCTGTATTTATTGGACTTAGCAATGCGTTGGGAATAGGTAAGATTCTCAAGGTGATTGATGGTAGCGTCAGTCTTTTCGACCTCCCCGTCAATACTAATGCTTTCATGCACACGGCGCGGTTCATAATGCCCGGCGCTCTTGCGGAACAGTCGGATCAGGCGATCGTCGCCTGCAAAACTCCTGGGGGTTTTGCCCCAGCGGTAAAGCGTTCTGTTTGATTCCAGGGCAACGACTTTGTTTTCCTCCACTACCCGAATAACTTCCTCAAGGTATTCATCAGTGAGGATTTCATCGGCATCGATGTTGAGCACCCACTCGTTGCTACACAGATCCAAGGCATGGGCTTTCTGTTCGCTGAATCCCGACCATTCCTTGAAACTGGTTTTGAGATTTTCGTACTGCCCGGCCAGTTCCACGGTGCCGTCAGTACTACCGCTATCCACCAGGATAACCTCGTCAAACTCCACCAGGCGATCCAAGCAGGCACCGATATTATGCGCCTCATTAAGGGTAATTATGTATGCACTAACTGGAATTTTCTGAAACATCTGTGGAGCCCATCCTAGGAGAAATTTGTTTCGCCGTCTGTTCAATCTTCCACAGCCTGAGCTGTATCGTGGCCAAGGATCTTATCATTGATGACAGCCATCACTGACTGCGGACGCAGAGAGGTCATACAACGGTAATTAAAGCTGCAGCGGAAAGTATCGCAGTCTTCGCCACAGGCCTCTGAGCCGCGTACCATATAGCTGTTTTCCCCCAGCGGGGCCCAGATAGCTTCATCACTTGGGCCGAACAGGGCAAAAACCGGGATGCCAGTAGAAGCCGCCAGATGCATGGGACCACTGTCCCCACCGACAAAGAAGCGACAACGCCGGTAGAGTTCGGCGAGTTCCGCAAAAGAGAGACGGTTGCAAAAGTTAAAGACCTCAATCCCTCCCAACTGCGCTGTCACTGCATCAATGATTTCAGCGTCATTTTCACCAGCTCCGACCCAGACAACCTGCAGCCCTGCTTCGTGAAGCAAGGTGACCAATTCTGCGAAGTATTCCCCAGGCCACAGCTTGTAGGAGACACTGGCACCGGGGTGAACGGCAACAAGATTTTTGCCCGCCGCTGCTGTCACCAACTTTTCAATAGTCTCCCCTGCCGAGGCACCAATCCGATAAGGCAGACTGCTGGAAGGCGCCACCTCATCTACATATTCGCTGACAATTTCGCCGAACGCTTTAAAGCGGTGATTCTTGTAATTGGGGTCGCGGATATCGGTATAGAACAATTCCGCCCGCTTTCCGGTATGCCCAACCCGATTGTTGCAACCGCTCAAACGAGCAAGGACACCGGTGAAGCGCTCCCCTTCCAAATCGAGAATGGTGTCCGTTCGTGCGCCTCGAAACGCTCGCATGAACCGCCAGTAGTGAGATAGACGACTGAAGAAAGGTTTGTCCTTCGCCATTTCACTACGTGGAAACAGCAAGGTCCTGGTTTGCGGCGGCAATACCATCGCGGCGAGCGGGCCAAATCGTACATCCAGCACCACTAGGGCATCTGGATGGCTTTCCAGCACTTTCAGCACCCAGGGCAATCCCAATACAAAATTGCCCAGGAAGTGGGTCGGAAACAAGAGAATGGGGGCTTTTTCAGGATTCACGGTCGCTTTTTCGAGTCTTCGGCTCTGATTTATTATTGGCGTGATGCCTTGCTATCAGCACCTAATTCGGAAATTGCAGCTATTGTTTGCGGCAATTCACAGAATACCCAGACAGGCTTCGAGACAATGGCTCTGGCAGTCAAAGGCAGCTTAAGGCGCTCAAAGATGCAATTTGCCACGAAATTGACACATTTTCACGGAATTCGTCCCCGTTACCCTACAAAATGTCACAAAGTCGCCGAAACCAAAACTATATAATTATTCACTACTTAGGGAGACTCCTGGCGCCCAGCAAGTTGCAGTCAAAGCCAGCCGACCACTAGCGAATCAAGAATGAACGGAATCTGAGAAGCTACTACGGAATTTAACATGAACTCCAGGCACCTTACTAAACGCCAACTACTCGCGAAGACTAAAGCCAGCCTGCTAACGGCAGCGGTGGCCTGGTCACTTGCTGTCTCCGCAGAGATACCCTCTACTGACTTAGTGGACAAAGACTCGACCGTTGTATACCCGGCGGAATACTTTGACCAGTTCTACCCCGTCTCAGCCAACGATATGCTGAGCCGCATTCCCGGCATTGAACTGGCCTTGCGCGGCAGCAGTAGCGGGCGCGGCCTGGGATCCGGTGCGGGTGAAGTGCTTATTAATGGTCAGCGCATCACTGGCAAGAACAACGGTGGTCGCAGCCAGCTGGCCCGCATCTCTGCCGATCAGGTGGAACATATTGAGATTATTCGCGGCACGTCGGAAGAGCTGGATGTTCGCGGTAGCGGGCAGATAGTAAACGTCGTGTTGCTGGATACTCCCAGCCGGTCCAGCACTACAGTGCAGCTGCGCTCCGATGTCATACAGGACGGCACCTTCGATCCTGGCGGCCAGCTCTCTCACGCTGGCCAGACTGGGAATTTAAACTACCTGTTTAACGTGGGAGCCGACCCCCGCTATCGCGCCTGGGAGAGCGAGGAATTCAGCTTTAGCCCGAATGGCGATCTCACCGAGGTTCGCCGTGAATCGCGCACCCGCGATGAAACCCAGCTGCAAACCAGCATGAACCTGGGCTACAGCTTCCAGCGCAGCGTGGTGCAGTTCAACGCGCTGGTCGAAACTGTTGGCGATGTCCCGGATGAGCGTTATCGAACCATCACCCAGATGGCAGACAATTCCTCACGTGTGGAAACCGAGTCCAACGCCAACCAGCGCAATAACTGGGAAGTCGGCGGTGACTTCGAGCACGATTTTCGCAACGCAGGCACCTTCCGCTTTCTGTTCATCGTCAATGATCGCGACTCGGTAAACCAGCGCAACCGCTTTCAGTTACTGAATGACGTGAGCACCCAGGACCTGTTCATCGAGAATGCGGGCCGCGATCGCGAACGTATCGCGCGCACCTCCTATACTTTTGGCTTAAGCGGTTCCCAGGGTCTGGAGCTTGGCGTTGAAGGCGCACAGACAATCCGCGATTCCAACCTGGTGCTGGCCCGTGATACCGACGGCGAGCGCAATCCCGCATTTGGCAACCTGGTTCCGGTGAGTATTCCCAACGGTAACTCCACGGTTCAGGAAATGCGCACGGAACCCTTTGCCAATCATAATTGGCAGCTTAATCCGAAAATGTCGCTGGAAAGTTCAATCGTGATGGAAACTTCTACCATCGAGCAGAGTGGCGATGTCAGCAACTCGCGCGACTTTCAGTTCGTGCGACCGCGAATCGACTACCGTTACGACATCACCTCCAGCCTACAGCTGCGAGCCGGCGTCCGCAAAGATGTGGAACAGCTGAGTTTTTCTGACTTTAGCGCCTCCGTGGATGGCGGTGACGAAGATCGAGACACCATAGCGGGTAACCCCGACATTCGTCAGGAGCAATCCTGGCGCTATGAATTGAACCTCGAAATGCGGCTGCCTAACGAACTCGGTGTAGTCAATTCCCAGTTCTGGTATCGCGACGTGGAAGACCACATCGACCGTATCGATGTCTCTAGCAGCGAAGACAAGCTGGAATCTGCCCGCGGCAATATCGGCGACGGCAAGCGCTATGGACTGAACCTCGACGTCAGTACCAAACTTGACCCATTGGGCCTCAACAATGCCTTGCTGACTACCGGTGTGCGCCTGCGTGACTCTGAATTCATGGATCCTTTCCTCGGTATCAATCGACGTCAGCGCGGTAATGGCCGCTGGCAGGCCAATGTGGGTTTCCGTCATGACGTGTCTTCACGCGGCCTGACCTATGGCTTCAACTACAGCAATAACTCCAATGGCAGCACTGGCCGCCAGGCGATCGATATTGATGATATCGAAGAGTTTATCGAAGCCCCTCGCCTCTCTGCCTATGTTGAGAAACGTGCTTTTGGCAACCTCATGTTTCGACTGGAATCAAACAACATGACGAACGCGGAATGGTGTCGAAAGCGAACCCGTTTCGTTGGAGCCACTGCCGGTGGTGTGGTTGAAGAATTTGAAGACTACTGTAACGGTGGCGGCATGGAGCTGGCACTGCAGGTTCGCACTACTTTCTGATTCCCGGCACAGCAACTTGGTTCCAGATTTAAAAGCCCTCCTCGGAGGGCTTTTTTGTGGCGCACTGACAAGCGCGACTCAACTTGCAGCCTGACTTAGCGTGACTTGCGAAAACCAATGGCCGCGCCAATCAAACCCAGGACCGGCGCAGTCACAGCAACTACCAAGGTAAGAATGACACCCTGAGAAGCCTCATCGCCGCCGAGGCCAGTAACCAAAGGCAGCAGAAAAACCACGGCAGCAGCCAGCACCAGGGACATAACTGCCCCTAGCGTCATTCCCAACAGCATAAAGACCAGTGTTCGCATAAAAATTCGCTCGAACGATTACAGCCGGCAGAGTGGATCAAGGATTGCAGTGTAGGCACTTAACACCACGAACGCACAAGCCAGCCAGATGTCGGCTATAGAGCGGCGAATATCCGGCTCCGAAAGAGCTACCGAAAATGCGATGACCTGCACCAACGGAAATACACTCGCAGCATCTGCGTAGTTAACAAAGCGATTTGCTAGGGTAATTCTTTCCACGACTGAACCTCCGCTGACTGACAATCCTGTCTAAAGCTCACAATTCGTTTACCTAAAGCGGTTTTTCCATAGTAACTACCAGATTGTCCGAGCCGTTTTCTCCCTTCAATATTTCTCGACTGACTTCCTTAAAACCTTTGGCCAGGTAAAGTGGTTCACCTGCCACGGTTGAACCCAGAGCAATACGCTTGAATCCCGCGGCACGAGCCGCATCCTCGCCTAGTTTAATTAATAAAGAGCCAATACCTTGGCGCGTCCACTTCGGGTGGGTGTACATGGCGCGGATACGGGCTGCCTCTGTTGCCGGATCGCTGAGACTGTCATCGCGTCCTTTCGTGTGATTACCGCCATACAGGGTGCGCCTTTTGCCCCAACCACCACAGCCAACCAACACTTGCTTACCGTCAACCGCGGCTTCGATCAGAAAATAGCTGCCATCATCTATGAGGGTTTGATCCACACCCATGGTTTCTTTGGCTGCCTCAATCTCTGCATGGGAGAGATAGGCCTTCATGTTCTCTTCAATCGCCAGTCGCATCAGATCAATAATGGACGGGATATCCGCTTGTACCGCGATACGGTGACTGAATTTCATGGTTTTTACGGCTGGCCCGCTGTGGGTTGGGTCATGACTAGGGCTCACTTTTCAGCACGTGACGCTCCAACATACGCCGCCTCACCACAGCCCCGTAGACATTACCCGCATGGTCGACACCAACGCCCTCTGCTCCGGAATGATCATCTCGCAGCGGCTCCATGTCTTCGATAAAGCTGTGGACCGTGCCATCGATTGCCGAGCCAATGCGAATACCTTTCATGATGCCCATGAGCTCCCCAGCCCCCGTATCTGGGCCTGACTCTGAGTCGGCCACATAGATCGTATCGTTCGCCGTGATCATGATGCCGCTGGGCCGGCCGAACTGCGTCCACTCATCAATAAATTCACCCTCCTGCGACAGAATTTGAATACGGTTGTTTTCCCGATCACCCACAAACAGGCGGCCGCTTGAATCCATAGCCAGGGTATGAGGCTCACTCATTTCTCCGGACGCTTCTCCTTTGCGGCCAATAGCCTTGATGAAGCTCCCGTCACTGGCGAAATGCACAATGCGATTATTAAGGCCGTTGCGATGGCTCTCGGCTACAAAAATATCGCCGTCGCGGGGATCGACAACAACATCATTAGGCCAATACAGCAAGCCAGGCTCTGAGCCACCTTGACCGGGCCGCCCCAGAGTCATAAGGACTTCACCATCCGGGCTGAACTTGAACACCTGGTGGCCGGTATCATCATTTGCCCGGGCATCGGTGACCCAGAGGTTACCCTCGTGATCAACCGTGGCGCCATGGGGGAAAACAAACAGGCCTTGGCCAAAGCTGGCCAGCAGCTTGCCGTCGTAATCAAATTTAAGGATCGGGTCTTCAGGGCGATCTTCGCAGGAATTTTCGAAACAGCGGTGCACCACGTATATGGTCTTACCATCGGGTGCAGGCTCAACCGCGGTGACAGCCGCCCAGGCCGCCGTGTTGTCTGGTAACTCACCCCAATCGCGCTGGGTTATGTAGGGCCGTGGCAGATCATTACGAACGCCGTGGACAACAGATTCCGCGTCAGTCTGACCTAGCGCCGCGCTGCTGGCCAATATCAAAGCCAGGAACATGGTGGGCAGCACCGTGTTTATCGCGTCGACTGGAGGCTTCGCTATTTTTCGGGATCTTTGCATATCGACTGACTCCCTCTAAAGATTTAACCCAGTGTAGCCAGTTTTCCATCACCAACAAAGTCGCGTGCCAGTGGCGCGACATCACAACGAAAAAAGGGGACCTGCGGTCCCCCTTTTTGACTGATGCAACTCAAGGTTTAAGCCAACCTATTGCAGGGTCAGATTCGCCTGGTTGATAATGTAGGTGCGTATTGCCTCGGCATCGCTATCACTCAGTTCACTGTCGAAGGACACCATGCCGGCGTCGGACAACTCGCCCTCTAATACCACGGCAGCCCAAGAATCCTGAGTTGCTATGCGACGACTCAGACGCAGATCAGGGTAGGTATCCGCACGCAGGGATATACCCATTGGGCCGTGACAGACCGAGCAGTTGCGGTTGTAGGCGGTCTCCCCTTGGGACAGCAACTCATTGGATGCCTCGATCTGGGGAAGTTCAAAATCACCTTCCACACTGGTGGTGATTGGATTACTGGGCAGCATGGCGTCGCCGCCAGCGCGATAAATCAACAGGCGCGAATTGTTTCTTGAAGCCACCGTAGTAGGTTCTGCCGCGCCTGGCCCCGCCTTGGGAAGCGCAGGTGACCCCACCAGCAGGGCAATATGTTGCTCACCGTCCACAGTGAAGGTCGCTGGTGCTGCCATCACCCCGGCCTGAACGTAGTCTGTCCACAGGGCTTCACCGGTCTCATCGTTATAGGCGACGAATTCCCCGGAGCGCGTACCCTGAAACACCAGACCACCGGCCGTTGCGAGCACGCCCGCATTCCCTTCTCCGATTGGATGCTGCACGCGCCACACCTCTTCCTGAGTCACCGGGTTCCAGGCCTTTAGCAGAGAGGCATTGCTTGGAATTTCGGGCTGACTCATTACTAATTGAAATCCTCGTCCAAAATCGACACCGGTATTCCAGCCATCAGGATCGGTCACGAACTCGCCGTCAGCCACGTAGCCCATGAAGTTTTCAGTCACTGGAATGTAGACCAGGCCGGTATCCTGGCTGAACGCCATGGGATACCAGTTGTGACCACCCAGCGGCCCAGGCAGAACAATGGCCGGGTTGTTTGACTTCTCATAGCGGGCATCGGCAACCTCAACCGGACGGCCAGTCTGCAGGTCAATATGGGTCGCCCAGTTTACAGGCGTGTAGTTATTGGCAGAAATCAATTCACCATCTTCAGCATCCAGCACGTAAAAGAAACCGTTCTTGGGTGCCTGCATCACGACGCGGCGTATATCACCCTCAATCTCGAGATCGGCCAGCATGATGTGCTGAGTCGCAGTGTAGTCCCAGGTTTCGCCCGGTGTAGTCTGGTAGTGCCAGCGGTAGCTGCCGTCGTCCGGATCCAATGCCACAATGGAGGAAAGAAACAGGTTGTCACCACCGCCAGGGCTACGCAGAGCCTGATTCCAGGGTGATCCATTTCCGACTCCAATATAGAGCAGATCTAACTCAGGGTCGTAGGCCATAGCATCCCACACAGTGCCGCCACCGCCCAGGTTCCACCAGGCACCGGTCCAGGTATCTGCAGCCGCGGTCATCACGTCACTTTCATAGCCGTCCGCCGGATTGCCGGGAACAGTGTAGAAGCGCCAGGCCTGCTCGCCTGTCTCGGCATCATAGGCAGTCACGAAACCGCGTACGCCGTACTCCGCACCCGCGTTGCCAATCAAGACCTTGCCTTTAACCACGCGCGGCGCGCCGGTAATCGTGTATGGCAGCGCCGCATCTACAGTTGCCACTTCCCATTCGACGTCACCGCTAGCGGAGTCGAGGGCAACCAGGCGCCCATCCAGGGTCCCTACAAATATCTTGCCGTCCCAGGCCGCGACACCGCGATTCACCACATCGCAACAGGCATCCCGACCCTTGGCACGATCCACCTGGGGATCATAAGTCCAAAGTCGCTCTCCGCTGCGCACGTCGAAGGCATGTACGAGGCTCCAGGCAGTAGTGATGTAGAGTGCACCGTCTACCACCACTGGAGTGGATTCCTGCCCGCGACTGGTGGTCATATCCGCATACCAACTCAGGCCGAGTTCGCTCACGGTATCCCGATTAATCTGATCCAACGGGCTGTAGCGCTGCTCATCGTAGGTGCGGCCATAGCTGAGCCAGGACTCATTTTCACCATCTGCGCCCTGCAGGCGCTCAGCGTCAATTGCTGCGCCGTATTCAGACTGCTGCGCCGCAACTGGCAGCGCTACTGCCAGGGTTAATCCCGCCAGCCCTATTGCACGAAAAGTCATGGATAGTCTTCCTTTAATTCTTGCTTCAAATCTGTGATTGAATCCGCCAACAGCAGCGGAGGCTTTAAAGCGAGCGCTTGCTCGCTAAGGCATTAGGAGTTTGGCATAGCCTCGCAGCAGAGTCTATTCTTCGGGGCCGCATACAGGCTGGAGCAAATTTATAACCTCATGAAAAGTATGGCATTTATTCACCAAGTCAGCTCAGGTTCGTAGCGACATCATCAGGAAACCGGTGAAAGCTGCGTTGTTGGGTGATAGCGACTTTTTGACCTTTTTCTTCATGCTGAGAATGTGCCTGCGATAGGTTTCGTAAAACTCCCAGCTTGGCTGAGGTTTGTATTCCAGGCCCTCTAGCTCAAAGTGTGAGATCACGCCCTTGGCAGTGGTGGGCTTTACAAATACTTCATCCAAAGGATGGAAATAAACCGGCAAAATGGAAATCAGCGACCACTTCGCCAGTTTGCGCGACTGCAGCACAGATAGCACCATCTCGAAACCCAGCTGCTGGTCTCCGTGTAACTGGTTCTTCAGACCCGATGCCAATGCCTCTTGTTCAACAGAATTCAACGACCTGACGAAATCCCTATACTTGGGTTTTTCGAACATGGACACCATGGATGACCTGCCTATGTAACGGGCCATGTCTTCCACAATAGCGCGGGAGTCCTTAAATTCAGGTTTAGCGAAGCTCTCCTGAACCTGCTCGATCATCCGGTTCATGTTGTGCTTCTTGCCAATGACCGCCATTTCGGGATCGGTAAACCCTTTCGGATAGCGGGCCAGGAATAGTGCTTCGGCTTGTTTGAGCTTTTTCAAATTCATTCAAAAAATCCGTCGTTGCAGAGTTTACACATCGCGGCTGCGCCCGAGTGCCGTTTAGATTCACCTTTCCCCAAATCCACCCAACAAATTAATATGTAAACCTTACTTGACTTTTAATCAAGCCAGCCATACATTAACAGTGTCAAGCATACTTTACATTGGAGACCAGGCGTGAAAGAAACACCGAAGAACACAGCAGAAGAGCATTCTGCATCCAGCCCTCATCGATCCAAAGAGACCAAAGTCGCGCTCCGCTCAGCGGCCTGGTGCCTGATCTGGGCCACCTCTCTTACCCTATCCGAGATCATGATTATCAACCAGTTGATACCGGAGAGCTTGTTTTGGCCTGTTGCCTTCTTTCCTGCAGCCCTCTCTGTCTGGATGTTCTACCAATTCTACTTGTTCTATGTCGGAGTAGACGAGTTTGCACGAAAAATTCAGTCCGATGGCCTGGTCATTGGATTTGGACTCGGCATGTTCATCTTGATTGTCTTCAGCTGCCTTTCCAGCCTAGGCATTCCCGGCCCAAACGCCAGTGACATGTTGGTGGTGTTCGCATTGTGCTACGTCGTCGGTCAGCTTTCGCGAACCCTGAGCTATAGCCGATGAAAAGCAAGCTAAAGGTTCTTCGTGCCGAGCACGATCTGTCTCAGGCGGCACTGGCTGAGAAACTGGAAGTATCTCGTCAGACTATCAACGCAATAGAAAAGGAAAAGTACGACCCCAGTCTTCCTTTGGCATTCAAGATCGGCAGGCTGTTTGGGATGCCAATAGAAGACATTTTTATCGAAGACTAGTCAGCCGTCTTTGGTCAATACACAAGCAAGTTTGTTTGCTGCAATAAAAAAGGGGCTCAGATGAGCCCCTTTTTCCTGGCTTTACTCGACTACTCTCTAGTCAACCGGTTCCAAACGCACGATTGGCGTTGGACCAGCCTGGCGGTCAGAGACAGCCAGATAGATATAGCCATCCGGACCCTGACGCACGTCACGGATACGTCCGACGTCATAGACAAGAGTTTCTTCAACCACCACGTTACGATAATCATCATCCATGTGCAGCCGCGCGAGCTGTTCACCTGCCAGGGAACCGGAGAAGATGTCGCCAACCCACATGGGGAACTTATCGCCACTGTAAATCATCAGACCGGAAGTCGCGATTGAAGGTACCCAGAAATTAGTCGGGTTAGTCATACCTTCTTCACTGATACCGACGTGAATCGGGCGGCCAAACGCGCCGTAATTCACACCACGACCGACTACTGGCCAGCCGTAGTTATTGCCGGGCTCGATCAGGTTGATCTCATCGCCACCCTGAGGACCGTGCTCGGATTCCCACAAGTCACCAGTAATCGGGTGCATGGCCAGGCCCTGGGGGCTGCGATGACCGTAGCTCCAGATTTCCGGCAGTACGCCAGTCTGACCCACGAAGGGATTGTCATCAGGCACCGTGCCGTCCTCATTTAAACGCACTACCACACCCTGATGGTTGCTCAGATCCTGCGCCGGGTGCGCCATCAGCGCATCACGGTCACCCACCGGGGGCGCCATGCGATCACCGAGGGACAGAAACATGTGGCCTTCTCCATCAAAAAGCAGCTTGCCGCCATAGTGGCCAAAACCAACCGCCTGGGCTGCGAACAGCTCCACCACGTTAGTCAGGCGATCATTTTCCAAACGACCGCGCACAATCGCCGTGGTTGAGCCATCACCCACTGGCTTGGAGAAAGTCAGGTAAACCCACTGGTTATCACTGAATTCAGGGTGTGGCACTACATCGAACAGACCGCCCTGACCTTCATAGAACACTTCCGGCGTACCGGGAATGGCTTCAGGCAACAGCTCGCCATCGCGCACGATGCGCAGGCGGCCGGGCTTTTCAGTAATCAACATGTCGCCGTTCGGCAACCAGGCCATGGACCAGGGATGCACCAGACCTTCCGCGACTGTCACCACACGATAGTCATGGTGTGCGCTCTGGTAGACGTCCTGAGCACTGGCATTCACCGCCACGGTGGCTGCCAGGCAAAGACCTGCAAGCTTATTTAAATAACGAAGCATTGGTTTTTCCTCCTTAATGCGGGGTCTGGCATGCGCTTCTCGCCGGCCACCGACCATTCTTTGTTTCGAGTTCGTTGTCTCGAGTTCGTTGTTTCAACCCTGGGGGGGGCCAAAAAATGCCCACATCTTACGAATACGAGAAGGTAGCGAGCGCTGGATGCATTGTCCATTAAATCTGGTGGAAATGCTTGAATTTCAGGGTGAAATTGCCAGATTTCGGTTGCCAGGCTGGCACTGCCTAAGGCAAGGTTAAGATAGCCCAAATGGCCCAGGCATACGCGGAAATCTTAATATGGTCAGGACAGCAATAATCCTCGCAGCAATCATGGCACTGGCGGCCTGCACCACCAGTCGAGAACAACTATTTCTCAATATGACAGAGCAGGAGCTCGCGGCCTACAACGCTGAATTGCCGGAAAGACGACAGATTGTCTGCGCCGAGGGAGTGCGCCGCGGCACGGCCGGGCTGGTGAGAAATGTCTGCACCAGCAAAGCTCGAATGGACAGACTCATTCAGCCCTCGGGCGCCGATGACTATAGCTATGTGAGCGGGCTGAACGATCCCGGCTTTAATCGGCACATTCCTGATGACAGATCTGCACTGCCAAGGGTTTACTTTTCGCCGCCACCAGCGGGATATGACCGCCCTATTATTCATGTGCTGGATCCACATTAAGATCCCGGCTTCCTTGGCAATTTCTGAATAACGCTTTTCTTAAAAAGTAAGAACAAACACGCAAAAGAATTACCCTTCCTTATTCAATCATCCCTGTTAAGTTGGAGAGGTCATACATGGTCAGGTTTTTGTTATTGGCTTTCGCTCAGCTTTTTACGCTGTCGGTTTATGCCCAAGCCGGTGATCCCAGAGATGTAAGCAGCATCGACGCAATCATCGATGCCTACTATGAAGTCGTCTCCGGTCCTGCCGGTGAATCTGTCGATACCGCCCGCGATCGTTTCCTTCATCATCCTCAAGCCTGGGTATCCATCGCCGGAAAAGATGCAAATGGCACCCCTTTCGTTAATGTCATGGTGCTGGCTGACTACCATGGCGACAACCTGCCTCGGGCCGACGGGTTTTATGAGGTGGAAGTTGATCGCGTGGTAAGTCGGTCAGGTAATATGGCGCATGTGTGGAGCAGTTATACCTCGGCATTAACTGATGGAGGTGAGCCTTTTACCCGCGGCGTAAATTCTATTACCTTGTTTACTGATGGCGAGCGCTGGTGGATTATGGGGTGGATGTTTGATGGGTCTACCGGCTAGGGCGGATCAAAATTCTCCGTTAGATCTGCCCCAATTTAACTGATAGTTTTCTCCATAGAAAAATTAGCGAAATCTTTTCGAGAGACTTTCCTTGAAGTGCGAACATCACCCAGGTGCACCGGCAGTTGGCGACTGCCAAAATTGTGGAATACCCATCTGCGGAATTTGTGCTACCCCACCGGTGAAAGCGCTCTATGCGAGCGCTGCGAGAGTGTGGCATCAACTAATGAATACGTTGAGCAAAGAAGCAATGAGAGCAATAAATGCCAAATGGGTGATCTTGTCCATGATGGTGAGCACAGTGCCGCAAATACCGCCCCGCAAGTCTCCGTCAGCAAGACAAAGAGTACCGCCAAAAGGAATATTCAGCTTGCGGTAACCCTGCTTAGCGGCATTTTCATTGTATTTCAGATAAGCATATCTGCGAGGTCGGGCGGTACTCTATCCCAGGAAGAAATAGCAGCCGAAGAACGCACCCGGGATCAGATTCAGGCCTGCATGTTGATATTCAGGGAGATTGCCACGCAGCTCAACGAGGGGCAGCAAGTGGATCGATCATTGCGTTGTGAGGAAACCGATTTGCCGCTGTTAGTCGTGTCAGAGGGAGATGATTTACGTGTCAGCCATCCTCGACCGGAGGCTTTGGGATTAACCGGCATCTATGTACTGCGCAGTAATCCAGTTCCCATTCTGCTGGATTGAAGCTGATGCGAAACTCTTGTAAGCAACTCATATCGAGACGCAAGCACAACGCTGGCTAAACCTTGCTGGAGCTAATCGAGTATCAGCCTAAAGGACCACACCGGGTCATCGCACTGCGGGCTTATCGCCTACCAGAATGGCAAAACTCAGACATCAGCCTGCACCTGCAAATCAAGCAGGTTGATGAAAATACGCTGGCTTTTCGATGCAAGGTAAACAATACCCAAAGCCGGGTGCAGTTTGTTGCGTCTAGCTGTCAGGATGGATCAGTTAATGACTGGGTGAGCTGGTAGAGCTTCGTTAAATGGAGACAAATTTAGTTTAACCGCGAGGGATTAGATAATAAATCTGCCTTTGTTTGCGCTGATGATAGAACTGGACTGAACATTGGATGTTTTATAACGGAATATTACGCCTTTTATAAATTCTTGTTGAAATCACCCTGATAATCATCGCAGAATGACAATCTACTTGTCTGTTCCAGCAAATGAAAAGTCAGAATTTTAGCTACATACCTGCACTCGATCACCTACGAGGGTTTGCTGCTATTCTCGTTGCTCTCTTTCACGGCGTTCTTTTTATACATCATCGTTTAATGTACGACCGCGAGTTTGATGATACGCATTGGCTTGAGGCAACTAACCTATTTTCAGCGCTGATTATCGAAGGGCATACCGCGGTCAGCCTGTTCTTTGTGCTTAGTGGTTTCATTTTTACTTTCGGTTTAATTAACACAGAGTTGAAGTACTTCAAATTCCTGAAGAATCGATTTCTGCGAACATATCCCCTGTTTTTAGCTTTTCTATGTTTTGGTTTTATCTTTTATCCTGAAAATTTGAGCGTCTTAGGCGTTTTAAAATCGCTATTTTTTATGGCGAACTTGCAGACTGCATTTAATGGCGGCCCGTTTACTTTTGTGGCTTGGTCAGTTGCGATCGAATGGCAGTTTTATCTCATCTTCCCATTATTGCTCATGCTCACAAAGAGATTCGGCGTAGCGGTGCTTTTCTTATTGCTGCTTACGGCTATAGGCTTACGTTGGCTAGTGTACGAAGATGGCATGGATATGCGCTGGTTTGGGTATTGGACGTTGCTCGGAAGAATTGACCAGTTCCTTGCTGGTATGATCGCTGGCCACTTTTACTCTCACCACTTCACGAAAGGTTTTAAGATGGATGCTGTGGGTCTGGTTGGCGCCGCTCTGGTTTTAGTCAGCCTATATCAGTTCAACAGAATGGGAGGTGGTGGTCTGACGGATTCGGTTTGGATTCTGTGGCCATCTGTCGAAGGACTTACTTGGGCAGTTTTTCTTGTAGGCTATATCTCGCTCTCTCGCCACCTGGCGGGAATTCTAGATCGCGGCTTTGTCTTCTTGGGTAAGATCAGCTACTCAATTTACTTCATCCACTATGTCATATTGTTTTATTTGATGATCAACAACCTGGATGCCACGATTTCGATTGGCGGGCCTGTTGATACCGCGTTTGTGAATACATTGATTTTAGTGGTACCCGCGACGGTTATCTGTGCTTTGGTATCATTCAGATTTATTGAACAGCCGTTTCTGTCTCTCCGCGGTGTTTATCTTGATAAACCGCCATCGGTCAGAGACTAGATTTTAAGATTCCTGGACGACAACAGATACACCTTCAAGGGAACGACCCCCCCCGTCGTTTTTGTCTTCAGGTCAACAATAGGCTAATCAGACAGCATGACTCGTAATAATCAAATTTCAGTGCAGAGCCCTGGCTGGGTCCTGATAGGGGCATGCTTGATCGTTGCCGTCAATTGCGCACTGCTGTGGGGGCATGAGCTTGACGATGCGCTTATATACGCAAGATATTTGCAAAATTTTATTGATGGTAATGGCTACGTCTACAACCCGGGTGAGTATGTTAACGGCTTGACCTCGCCACTGTTTGGCTACCTTTCTATTATTCCAGCCTTCATCCTTGGAGACGCGAGAGATGGCGTCATGCTTGTCTCGGTGCTGGCAGCGTTTGCCAGTATGATCTCGTTTCACTATGTGCTGCGTTTATTCATTACCAGTGACTCGATGGCAGCGCTGCCCGCCTTACTATCAGCCCTTGCTAGTATCACGTATATTAATTTGGGCATGGAAGCTAGCTTGTTCACCGCTCTGATTGCGTTAAGCTTTTATCTCTATTTCAAGGTGCGTCATTTCTCCCTAGGAATCTGCATTGGTCTAGCAATTCTGGCTCGGCCCGAAGGGGTTTTTTTGGTACCAGCCATGGCGCTGATGACACTTTTCGGTGATAGAAACTGGCCAGCAATCAAGTGCTACTTAATTCCAACATTGCTGGTTGGATCTCAGCTTGTATTTAACTATCTATACTATGACGCTTTACTCCCGTCCTCCGGTCTCGCGAAACTTTCACAGGGAGAATCAGGTCTGTGGGGGGCAAACAATTTTCTGCTGACTCTGCTCGGTTTGTTCAGATTCGGGGTGACTCATATCGGTAGTTGGTCCATTTTTTTCGCGTTGCTGCTGCTGGCGCTATGCTCCATATTGGTCCAATCAGCACGCCGGTATCTTGTGCTCTCCTTTACCTTTTTGGCTTTCTATACCTCCTTTTTCGCGCTGCTGAATCTGCCCGCTCAAGCCTGGTACTACGCAATACACTATTCATTGTTCTGGAGTTATGTCGCTCTTGGCGTTTACGGGTTGTGCAAAAAATTCCTCTTTGATGGGGATTCTGCAGTGAACTCTGGTTTAATCATCTTTATGCTGGGAGGCCTGTTTCTGCAAGAACCGAGACTGCTTTCAGAGTTAGGTAAAACTGTTAGAGAGGACTATAAGGAAATCGGTATATGGCTGTCTCAGAATACCGCGGAAGATGCCTCAGTTGCGGTTGTGGAGATTGGCACTATAGGTTGGTATTCAAAGCGCAGAATCATTGACATTTTGGGCTTAGTGACAGCGGATGTGTCCAGTTACGTCGCCGCCGGAGATTTCGAGAGCTGGTTAAAGCTCTTTCCACCCGATTACATCATGGTGCATGATCCTCTCTGGGAATTCGAGAGTGCCATAGGGCAAGTCTCACAGGAAGGTGGACTGCAAGAGGTCGCCAGTTTTACTTTCCCGGGTTTTAAGCTTTACGCTTTCAATGGTTCTGAAGCAGCGCGGTAAGCAAATGCCGCCCGCTCTACTTGGGCTGATTAGCCCCATGACATATTACACACTTCTACCTCATCCATTGCCCGAGCTGATGATAATCGAGAGTGCCACCTACACGAATACAGAGTCTCGCTGATCGATAGCGAGAATTTACTCTTTCAACTGACAACTATAGATTGGTGGACTATGCAGGTCAGATTACTTTGAAGGGGAGAGATTGATTCGAAATTCGGCTAAGCTGAATTTCTCACCCTTCCAGGGCAGTGCTCTGCGCTGTCTTCGGAGCTTTGCTCCTTTCGAACTTGGGATTTGAACCAAGTTCGTCGAACTTACCAAACTAAAAAGGGGTCCCTAAGAGACCCCTTTTTATTTGGCACGCCCGGAGCGCGCCGAACGATCAATATGCTGCTTAAGCAGAAGAATCTTCCAAATTAATCATTTGCTTAAATTCTCATTTTTTGACATATAAATCAATGCTTTAATGCCTTTTAAAGCTCCGCGCTAAAATCTCAAGTCATCCTATTAAAAGAACATATTAAGAGTTTATGTATACGGTCATGTATACGGTTTGACCAAGGGGGCCTTCATAACAAGGGCGGGGGTCATTGGATGGCGCTGGAGATTGTTGTTGTAGCGGCGCAGGTACTTAATAAGCTGATCATTAGTCAAGCTAAGCTGGTTAACTCAGCATAATGACCAGAAATCATAAGCAATTACGATAATCACAAATTATCGCCGGCCGCAGCTAGCAACCAATTCAATGCTTCTTGCTGACAGTCAGAGTTTTCTCGTTGGGTAAATTGCCTCACAGAATTGAAACTAGAACCCGCGTGCACAGCGTAGTTACGGAACAGTCAATCAACGCTTCCAAACGGTTTGCGTTCAAAATATTCATTGCCCGGGATTTAGACTATGCGCTTAACACCAATGATTCGTCTGTTATTATCAACGTACGCCTGTGTCTTCGTAAGCCTTGGCGGCGTCTCGGCAGAGCAGGGAGAAAACATCTTGATACTGAATACTTTTTCAGAGGCCGGGCCCGACCTGCAATGGTATGTGCAAAACGATACCGTGATGGGTGGGCGCAGTCAGGGCGGAATCGAGCTGCTTGACGAGCGGCTTGATTTTTCTGGTATCACGAATACCAACGGCGGTGGGTTTAGCTCTATTCGCACCCGAAAATTCGCCAAAGATCTTTCGAATTATTCTGGTATAAAAGTTAAAGTTAAGGCCGACGGTCGCAAGTACACGTGGTCTATTCAAACCGACGCTAAGTGGCGTGGAAGGCAGGTCAGCTACTGGGCTGATTTCAACACCACCGCGAACGCAGATGAGTTAGAAGAGATCTACATTCCCTTCTCACGTTTCTCGCCGCAGTTTCGCGGCTTCAAGCTGGACGGCCCGCAGTTAGATCGCAGCAATATCTCTGAATTTGCTCTCTATCAATACGATAAAACTGACGGACCTTTCTCGCTGCAACTATTCAGCGTCGAGGCTTATTCTGAATAGCTGGAACTCAATCCTGCGCATTTCACCTTAATCAGCGTAGCTAGGGGGCATTAATCCTTCAGGCTATGCGGCAACTTCGTCAGCAGCTCTATTAAATAACCCATTTCTTCAACTCTACTCACAAGCTAGTTATATTCGAATTTCGGTAGGAGTGGCGTTCTTGGAGGTCAGAGTTTAATAGACTCCAAAGAAGCTCGCTACTTCGACTGGCATTTGATTGAAAGTTGGGTATTTTTGGCTCTCATGATGTTGGCTCCTCTGACCATCTTCGAGTCGTTTGGTTAAAGTAATTCCTGTAACTGAACCCGAGGGGGAAGCAAAATAGCACCCCGGGGGTCTTATTCCCTTCTTGAATATCGTCACTGTAGCCACTCAGGCTCGCTCTAGACGATTTTGGGAAATGAATCCTGAGCCGTTACTCTGCATGCATCACAAGCTAAGCGTCAAGCGCCCTTGGAATTTGATAGAAACTGCTTGCTAGTCTCATACTGAGCTTCGAGTCACAATGTAACCGACTAAGGTCTATCTGCAAATCACAACTCGATAGCTTGGCCGTTGTTTGTCTTATTACTCAGGGGCTTTCATGCCCCGTGCCTAGATCATCTCTCCAAAACCTTTACAAGTAGCCAAATTATTGCTAAGCTGAGCAGAGCTTCGTAGAAGCATTCTCAGGGCATTTAAGCTTAACCCCTACCTGAGGTGCATCTTGGGTCTATAACGTGGCTTAGAGGCGCTCTCAGGGCCTCTAAGAGCGTTTTAACGGTTCCACATGGGCATCCTCTATAATTTGGTCACGTATTCCGAAATCTGAATTGATCTGTGCGCAAACCCCGCTATCTAAATTACCGGCAAGTTTCCTCTGATCCAGCCCTGGTCGCCAAGGCTGACGCGTTAGCAAATCAGTATCGGGACAAAAAGCAGCAACTGAGGAAGAATGAGCGTGACTTCGAGGGTGCCTTTAACGTCATCCTGACTAACATTGAGGTTTACCAGTCCTATGATGGATGGGATCTCTACATTCCAACCAACAACAACCTGTTCACTGGGAAGCATAAGCGCAACGCGACGTACACGACAGAGATTCTCGATGCACTCAGATGGTTGATTGAAGAAGGCTATCTGGAGCAAGTTTCAGGACGCAGTCGCCCGAAGAAGAAAGACAGTGATGATCGTCATTGGCTTCCCAATGCTTACCGACTATCACCAAAGTGGTTAACAGACATTGCTTCTGCGCCCCTGTCGGACCCACGACTCATACAGCGAAATCCCTTAGCTGACTATTGGGAATTGCGAGAGGATAGGTATGACAACAAAGGCAAGATGCATAAAGTCGCCATCACACCCACTGTTGAGCAATTAGAGACTAATGCGGAGGTCTTGGATGCGACCACTAAGACGCTGACTGCCTATGACAATCTCATGAGCAGGATAGATACGTCCATTGGCTCGAGCACAATACATCCTGCACAGCTATCTTTGACTCGCGTGTTTAGTAAAGGCTCCTTTGACCTTGGGGGTCGCCTCTATGCCCCAATACAGAACTACACAAAGGAAACGAGGAAGTATTACTACTTTGACAGTGAGCCAACTATAGAAATTGACTACAGCAGCATCCATCCCCACATGCTTTACCACAAGGAAGGACTTCAGTTTGATGGTGGAGATCCGTACGCCTTGGAAGGCTTTGACAGGGATGCTGTAAAGGTAGCCTTTAACATTATGCTTAATAGGGAGGCTCCTAAGCCCGCTGCCGGCACGATAAGCAAGGTTGTCGGCTGTGATACAAGCACTGCAGAGGCTCTAGAGGAAGCCATTCAGGATCTGCACAGCCCTATAGCCCACCACTTCAACACAGGTGTTGGATTGAGGCTACAGCGCACAGACAGCGACCTAGCGCTGCAAGTAATTAACTCATTTGTTAATGTCTTAAAGAGGCCCATTATCTGTGTACACGATAGCTTTATAGTCTCTGTGAGAGATACTGAATCATTGATATTGGCAATGAACGATAACTACAAATCTATACACAAAGATGAACAAGGAATGAGGGGGATTAAAGGAGTATCGCTAGAGTTTAGTGACGCTTTAGCGACAGCAATAGAGCAATGCTTTGAGCAACAGACAGAAGCTCTAACGGACAGACAGTGGGATGCGTTAATAGCAGTTGAAGGGATACAAGAGTATAACGAGCTGGGTACTGATGAAGAGACTTTAGAGCTTTAGCGTGCTTAGCCTGCCCAGGCTACCCTATTGTAAGATGATTAAGGAATCTATTTCCAAACATAAACTATTTCACGGCTTCTATCGATAACAGAGCCTTCTTACAGCTGCTGAAGGTCTACAGGCCATAAAGGTTACTATAACGCTAACCCTCTAACGCCACTCAACCACAGTTAGTAAAGCGTAAAAAGCCTACTAAAGTCACACTTACTTCAGGCTGTATGCTGCATAACTACTGATAACGCCTGTAAATCTATAGTCAACTAATTCCTTATATAGGGGACTATA
>Ga0181558_10001522_pt1 | contig 22253 bp, 15 predicted proteins | sample 011ome_22_FD_133754 | JGI IMG/M metagenome (GOLD analysis project Ga0181558, IMG submission 133754) | Coastal salt marsh microbial communities from the Groves Creek Marsh, Skidaway Island, Georgia - 011507BT metaG (megahit assembly) | ecosystem: Environmental > Aquatic > Marine > Intertidal...
CAATGCCACAAGCAAGTCTTCTTCAACTAAATGCTTTCCCCTTGCCACATTGATCAAATACGTGCCTGGATGGCATTTTTCAAAAAGCTTCAAATTTAAAATACCCTCTGTATCAGGAGTTAAGGGAAGCAAACAAACTAAAACATTAACTTGGGAAAGAAACTCCTCCAATTGCTCTTTGCAAAAATACAAGTAACGAAAGTCTTCCTTTGGCGAAAGTCCAAAACCTACTACCTCAAATCCAAGTCCATTTAATTTATCCAAAACATCGCCCCCTAAAGCCCCAACCCCCATCACACCAATCCGTACCGGAATCTCTGGGTTAGACATATCCCAATTCGCTTTTTGCTGGTCTTCTTGGTAACGAACAAACTGCCTATGGTAGTTCAATACGCCCATGATCACGTAATTTGTCATCGACCAAGTTAATTTCTCATCCACTATTCGTACAATTGGCAAGTCCGTAGGCAGGTCCGAATCGGAAAGAATATGGTCCACACCAGCTCCAAGCGAACTGATTAATTTTAAATTAGGAAAAGAGGACAAATACCGGGGCGGATGCTGCCAAAGTAAGGCCATTTCAACTGCTTCAGGTCGTTTTATTGCAGGGTAAACTTGTAAATCTATTTCTGGAGAATGAACCCGCAATGCATCTATCCAAACTTGTGGATCTCTACCTGGGCTTACAATGGCTATACTCATATTTAAAAGCTGATTAGAAAATAAAAATAGACCATTCCTCAGGCGGAAAAAATTACTTTATCAAATTCCTTCTCCAATTGCAAAAAAAAAGAGATTATTCAGTGAACTTGCAGGACAAACCACTTTTCTAACCAAAATCCAGTCTAATTTATAGTTAATTTCCTTTAAACACTTCATTTGAACCATGAACACAAAAATCAAACTTTTATTCTTAGCCCTTCTATTCCTAAGCATGAATGGAATCGCGCAACAAATTCAAATGCCGCAAGCTAGTCCTAGTGCAAAACTGATTCAAAAGGTGGGCTTAACCGATGTAACTGTTGATTTTAGTCGGCCGAGCACCAAGGGGAGGAAAATTTTTGGTGAACTAGTTCCTTTTGGACAAGTTTGGAGAACAGGTGCCAATGGAGCAACCATTGTAAGCTTCTCCACAGAAGTTTCCATTGCCGGGAAAAAAGTTCCAGCAGGCTCTTATGCTCTTTATTCTATCCCGGGTAAATCCACTTGGACCATGATCCTCAGTAAAAACACAAAACTTTGGGGTGCCATAGGCTATGACTCAAAAGATGACTTCCTACGTTTTATAGCAACACCTGCCAAAACAAGTCGCCTATACGACACCTTCGAAATTGGGTTCAGTAAATTGACAGATGCTAGTGCCAACCTTTCCATTAAGTGGGAAAAAACACGCGTGGAATTCACTATTCTGACCGAAGTAGATTCCATTGTCATGGATGATATCAAAAAGCAAGTTATTGATGCCCAATCAACCAATCCTGCATTACTTTACCAAGCAGCAAATTATTACTTCACCACCAATAAAGACCTTGCACAAGCTTATAATTGGATCAAGCAATCTACGGCTGCTGACCCAAAATATTGGACCTTACACTTACAGGCAAAAATTGAATTGAGCCTTGGTCAAAAAACAGCTGCTTTGGAATCTGCTACTCAGTCTAAAAAACTAGCCGAAGAAGGTAAAAACCAGGATTATGTGGGTCTAAACGACCGCCTGATCAAGTCAATCAAATAAAAAATAAGATTGCCAATCCCCAAAGATTTCCTGACTGAACTTCAAACCCTCTTTTCTCTGGTATGGAGTGAAAAAGCAGAGAATCAGATAAAAAAAGATGCCTTCAAAAATTTGAAGGCATCTTTTTTTGCTCAAAACTGGGTTTTTAGTGATCGTTATCTTTTAATGGAGCTGCTACCTACAAAGAGCTGAAACACCCATCCAAAAAAGACTACTGCTAAACAGCCTATGACATTGTACCAAAGAAAGCCAATGTCCCAATGGATCCCTAATAGTCCTTCTCCATTGAAAAAATGAACGACTAAAATTAAGGCCTGTGAAAATAATGCCCCAATGAATACGGCTTGCCCCTTGATCCATTTAATAAAAAACCCAACTACAAATATTCCCAGAATCGTTCCATAAAATAAGGAGCCCAATAAGTTTACCGCTTGAATTAAATTTTCAAACAAGGAGGCATAGGTGGCAAAAAGAATTGCACCCAGTCCCCAAAAAGCAGTAAATATTTTAGATGAATTTACATAATGTGATTCGGAACCTTCTTTTTTTACCGACCGCTTGTATAGGTCCACTGTAGTCGTGTTGCCAAGTGCATTCAACTCAGAGGAAGATGAAGACATGGCCGCAGCAAAAATAACGGCAAACAATAAACCTACCACACCCTTAGGCAAGTAATCCATCACGAAACGCATAAATACATAATCTGTATCTCGTGTTTCGGCCTTTGGGTCCTGGGTAACTAGCAAAGCCTTTACCTCTTCACGAATCTCCTGCTGTTCAACCTTCAAACTTTTCAATGTACTGGTCAACTCCTCCGTGGATTCCACTTTATCTAGATCGATTGAAGTCAAAAGTTGGGCATAAACCTGCTTGGAAGAATCAAAATTGGACAGATAGGATTGTTCCAATAGCGCAAAGTCCTGCCCATATTCACTTTGTCGAAGCGCTTCCGTTTGTACCCGATTGAAATGTACCGGTGGGGTAACAAATTGGTAAAAAACAAAAACTAAAACTCCAATAAAAAGAATTAAAAACTGCATGGGAATTTTTAAAAACCCATTCATTAACAATCCCATTCGACTTTGAGTCAATGTTTGTCCCGAAAGATACCGTTGCACCTGACTTTGATCGGTACCAAAATAACTCAAAAATAAAAAAACTGCTGCGGTCATACCCGACCAAAACGAATAACGATCTGCCACGTCAAAATCAAAGTTGACTACATTCAGCTTGTCCATCTTTCCTGCCACTTGCAACGCCTCCTGCAATGAAATAGGCAACAATTGAATCACCATTATTCCTGCCAATAACATCCCTCCCATCATGACCGCCATCTGCTGCTTTTGAGTGATTGATACCGCCTCAGTTCCTCCTGAAACAGTATACCCTATGACCAATACTCCTATAAATAGGTTGGTCCAAGTGAGATCCCATCCCAATAAGGTGGATAAGATTATTGCTGGAGCATAAATCGTAATACCTGCTGCAAGCCCTCGCTGCACAATAAATAACAAGGCGGTTAGGGTCCTGGTTTTGAGATCAAAACGGTTCTCTAAATACTCATAGGCTGTATACACCTTCAACTTGTAGTAGATGGGCACAAAGCTCACAGAAATAATAATCATGGCTACTGGCAACCCAAAATAAAATTGGATAAAGCGCATGCCATCTTCATAGGCCTGTCCAGGTGTACTCAAAAAGGTGATAGCAGAAGCTTGTGTTGCCATGATAGATAGACCAATAGTCCACCAATTGGCTGTGTTTCCCTTGAGGTAGGTTTCTAAACTTTTTTTTCCACGCGTCTTATAGATGCCATAGACAACGATAGATACTAATGTTAGGAATAATACAAGCCAATCTAAATTACTCATGAATAGGCACAGGTTAACCAATAAAATAAAGTAATCATGGTCACCAGACTACCCATTAGCGCAAGGTAAATTTTGGACCATTGAATTTGTTTTTCTTTCATTTTATTGCTCAATCAAATTGATTAATAGTTTGATAGCTCCAGGAACGCCTGCTGGTAATTGTCTAAAAAAAGATAATCCCGTGTATACATAGGTTCCATCCCCCATCTTAGTAGTGATCAAAGCCCCCTTTGTTGCTACTTCTCCAGGATCCTGAAGCGTCAAGGGGCTTTGGTATCGCCCGTCAATTTGAGTAGCGAAATAAAGTCCTCTCTCCTGCACCCAACCCTCAAAATCTTTCTGTTTGATGGGATTTGGATAGGAAAATAAGGAATGATTTGCATCAAATTGTGCGGGTGAACCTTCTACCGTCACTCGGTCTCGACCAATCAAAAAAGGATAGGGACCAAGTGTTTTGGTAACTAGTGGCGTACTGGTAGCATATTGTACAATTAGATTTCCTCCAGCACGTACATAATCCATCAAAACAGGCTGGTACAGAGCCAAGTCTTCATTGGTGTTGAACCCTCGGATTCCCACCACTATGGCTTTAAATTGACTTAAAAAATCAAGACGAAAGTCGTCTTTTCCAAGAATCCTTAAGTCATAACCTAACGCGGACAAAACCTCAGGAACTTCATCACCAGCACCTACTAGGTAGCCAACCTTCTCCCCTGACACCTTCCAATCTGCTTGAATAAGAGATAATGTGGTAGGTGTAAAATAAGTTAACTTAGGGATGTGTGGATAGGAAATAGTCTGTGTAGTTTGGTCAAATACACGACCAGATACCGTTGTAAACCGTGCCTGTACTACTTTATGACTCTCTTTTTCCCCCCGAAGAAAAATAACCTTGTAAATACGCTGTTTTTGATCGGGTAATTCCTCTATACCCTCTATCGTATATTGATCAGGAGTTAATCCTTCAAAATCAAGACTGCCTTCAAGCAGCGTATTTCTGAAATTGACGGTGACCGAAACTGTTGCATCTGCCCCATCAACCAAAAAAAGAACCTCCTTGGATAAAGAAAGATCCGCTTCAGGAACCACAGTAAATGGCTCTTTTATTTCTCCTGCTACTGGATCATTGTATTTGTATTCCAAAGGTATTTCTAGTGAAAAGACTTCATCCTCTAGGGTAAAACTAAGCTTTCCACCCATCTTAGGCAGTTCATAAGGAATTCCAATTTTTTCCTGGCTAGCAACCTGAAATAAGGCATTCTCTACCGGATTTTTTAGCCAATAAGGTTGAGAAATCGTTTCATCATCCTGTAATTTTAGTGGAATAGCCACCTGAGTCGGCACATTTGCAGCGGCATCCTTACATGCATAGGTCTTGTCGTAAATCTTAAGGGAAATAGCTGAAATGACTTTCTGGGAGGGATTGGTAAATACTAACTCGGTAGTTACTTGCTCTCCGGGGTAGCCGAATTCTTTGGAGGCTAGAAACTCCATTTTTAAGCCCAACACTTTAAAAATAAGCCCATCCAACTTTTCAACCTTTTCATTTACCCAATCAGCGGTAGGATGTAGTGCTAAAATTGATTTTCTCAGCGCAAGCAGCTGCGGAATATGCTGGTCAGGCTGGCTAAAATTGAATGTATTGATTAGTTCATCAAATCTTCTTTTAACTTCTTTCCCTCCAGGAAGCTGTTCCCATCGGCTATCCAAATCTTCAAAAGGGGAAAGGGTATAAGCTTCACCACCAACCTGTTCGAGGTAATCTTTTGCATTGCCAGTTCCTGCAGTGGAACCAAAGCCCTGAGACTTGTGCATGGTGCGGCTAGCAGCAGCAAGCTGATGGTAAGTTTTTCCCAACAAGGGATTGTAGCCCCCAACTTCCATCACGTAATACCGCTTCCCTACTTCAGGATTGAATTCACCACGGAAATTGTATGCATTGAAAAATAGGCGTTTAGCTTGCCATGGCTTTACAAAGGCTAATTGATCCGAAAAAGCAGTCGGATTTCCTGCAAGTTCAAAGGCTTCCCCAGCAAGTATAGCCGAAGTAGTGTGGTGCCCATGGGTGATCCCCGGAGTGGTATTGAATCTAGTAATGATAATATCTGGTTGGAAGCTACGAATCGCCCAAACCACATCCGCTAAAACCTTCTCTTTATCCCAATTTTGAAGGGTTTCAGTCGGCTCTTTACTGTACCCAAAATCCAAGGCACGGGTAAAATACTGCTTGCCTCCATCTATTTCTCTAGCTTTGATCAATTCCTGGGTACGGATTTGACCTAATTCAATTCCTAATTCCTTACCAATCAAATTTTGTCCTCCATCTCCTCTGGTAAGGCTTAAGTAAGCCACGGCAGCATGCTCTCCATTGGCTAGGTAGGCGATTAATCGTGTATTTTCATCATCTGGGTGTGCCGCCACATAGAGTACCCTTTTGGTCTCCCTTAATTGTAGCAACTGATGGTACAATTCAGAGGAAGGGAGAGATTGCCCAAAAGAATACGTACTTAGAAAGAAAAACAAAAAATAGGACAGCAGGTACCTGAAACTTAGTAAAATCATGTAGATAAAACATTTGGTGTAAACTAAATCAATTCGCAACCAAATAAAATTGATTTTTGATGAATTCTTGGAAAATTTACCAAAGTGGTAAGTGCCTTTAGGAGACCCATAAAATTAGCAAAAAAAAAGGCCGGGAAATCCGGCCTTTTTTGGAGCATGTACTCAATTTTAATTTTCTTGCCAGTTAGCACCTAGAATAGCAGCAATTTTTTTATCCATAGCACTTGCTTCAGCAGTATTCTTTAAACGCGTATGCACTTGGAATAAAATAATCATGATGTCTGTATTGTCTGGTTTAATTTCCAAGGCCTTTGTGAAATAAGGAACCGATTGTTTGTACAAATCATCTGCCTGCCCACCCATTTCTTTAGATCTCTTCTCCCACTCTGCATCAGAAAGGGAATTTAGCTCGGCAAGAATACTTCTTGACTTTTCTAGCATCAACGCACCTGTATAATAGTTTCCTTCAAAGAAGCTAGGGTCCACTTCTACAGATTTTTTATAATCTACCAAAGCAGCTTCCAAATCACCTCCTTGTTCTTTTAAATAACCAGATCTTAAGAGTAAGCCAGGATTGTTTGGATCGTTTGTTAATGCCTCATTGATTTGGGCCATCGCTTCATCCATTTTATTCAATTGTAGAAGCAACTGAATTTCATATTCTGCCAAAACTTTATCATTTGGATACTCTGAACGGGCCTTAGTAACCAATTCAAAGGCACCTTCTGGATTCTTTTCTTCCGTACTTAAAATCTGCACCATGAAGTAGTACGCATTGATTTTGTTGTAAGTAGGCAATTCAAAAAGGTAACCAAAATGTTTTTTAGCATCTTCAAATCTCCCCAAATCATTTGCAAGAAATCCAGCATTGTAATGAATGGTGGAATCAGTTTTGTCGATTTCACCAGCGAGATTGAAAAACTCGTAGGACATCTCCATATCATCCTCATTGTATCTTTCTAAAGCTTTGTCGAAAGAAAGATTTTTTAAAGTTATGAGAGAATAGGGTCTTAGGTTATCGGGAATACCTGGAAGTTCTTCCGCATATACTTCTTTACCTACAGCAGAAGTAGCATTACTTCCCGCCATTTCAAAGGTGGTAGTGAATGTTTCCAATGCCTGACTACCTAATGCTAAAGTTTCCATCGTGTTTGAGGAATCTCTCGCGAAAATCTTTGTTTGGATTTGAGCCTTTATAAGAAAAGTAGCAGGATCTCCATTGGTTTCTGGATTGGTGACCGCAGCATCAATTGCCGTTAATGCAGCCTCCAAATTGCCTGATTTAAATCCTTTTTCTGCCTCTTTTACTACTTTTTTTTGTCCAAAAGCAAAGGTGACGGTCGCAACCATTGCTAGTGATAGAACGAGCTTTTTCATTCGTGTTTTTCGTTAGATATTGTTATTCAGTTGATTCTATGGGTGATTCGGGTGATTCAGGTGATTCAGTTATCTCCGTGGAATCAGTGACAATATCGGAAGATTCTGAAAGTTCTTCCTCTTCCCTTGAGATTTTTTCCACCGAAGAAATTTCATCCCCTTCTCCTACTTTAATTAAACGGACGCCTTGCGTAGCTCTTCCCATCACGCGTAACTCGTCCATGGAAATACGAATAGTGATACCTGACTTATTGATAATCATCAAGTCATCTGTATCCACCACTTCTTTAATTGCTACCAATACCCCGGTTTTATCCGTGATATTCATGGCTTTTACTCCCTTACCTCCTCTATTAGTAATTCGGTATTCATCCAGGTCCGAACGTTTTCCATATCCCTTTTCAGACACGACCAATAGTGTTGCATTTGGCTCAGATGCACAAACCATGCCAATTACAAAATCAGTCTTGTCGGTAAGTGTAATTGCCTTTACACCTGTTGCTGTTCGACCCATAGGACGTACTGCAGACTCATGGAAGTGGATAGCTCTTCCTGATTTGGCAGCAATGACAATGTGTTGATTGCCATTGGTTTTAGCCACATGAACCAATTGATCGTCCTCTCTAAAATTTAAGGCAATGATACCATTGGTTCTAGGTCTAGAATATTGCTCCAAAGTGGTCTTTTTTATTACCCCTTGCTTAGTCACCATCACCAAGAAGTGATTGTTGATGTAATCCTGATCTTCCAAGTTTTCCACCTGAATAATAGATCGAATTTTATCGTCTTGCGTGATGTTGATCAAATTTTGAATGGGTCTACCCTTGGAGTTTTTAGATCCTTCTGGAATAGCATAGGTTTTAAGCCAGAACAACTTCCCTTTATCCGTAAAAATCAACAGGTAATTATGTGTAGAGGCTGTAAACAAGTACTCCGTCCAATCGTCTTCCTTGGTACTCACCCCTTTGGATCCGATTCCTCCTCTCCCTTGCGTGCGGTACTCAGTCAAAGCAGTCCGCTTGACATATCCCTGGTGGGAAACAGTGATCACTACTTCCTCGTTTGGAATCATGTCCTCGTAACTGAAATCTTCAGCATTGTGCTCGATTTCAGTACGACGATCATCTGCATAGCGATCTCTCATTTCTTGGAGCTCAGTTTTAATGATCTCCATTCGCTTTCCTTCGTCTGCTAGAATGAATTTCAACTCCTCAATAAGGGCCATGATTTCCTTGTACTCGGCAATGATTTTTTCACGCTCCATGCCAGTAAGGCGTTGCAGACGCATATCCAGAATTGCTCGCGCTTGAATTTCGCTCAAATCAAAACGCTCCATCAATCCATTTCGGGCTGTTTCTGGATCGGCTGAACTTCTAATCAAGGAAATCACCTCGTCCAAATGGTCCAAAGCAATTAAATATCCTTGCAATATATGCGCACGTTTCTCGGCTTCTTTCAATTCAAATTCTGTCCTACGTATTACTACCTCGTGGCGGTGCGCTACGTAGTGAACGATCAAATCCTTCAGATTCAAGGTTTGTGGACGCCCTTTTACCAAGGCCACATTATTTACTGAGAATGAAGTTTGCAAGGCAGTTTGCTTGTAAAGGTTGTTTAAAACCACACTAGAAACTGCATCACGCTTTAGTTCGTAGACGACACGCATTCCAGAACGATCTGACTCATCTCGAATGGCGGAAATTCCATCTATTTTTTTCTCATTGATCAATTGGGCAGTCTTCTCGACCATGTTTGCCTTGTTGACCATGTAAGGAATTTCGGTGATGACAATCATCTCCTTGCTGCCTCCTTCTTTGGTTTCAATATTAGCCTTGCCACGAACGACAATACGGCCTCTACCTGTTTCAAAAGCAGCTTTTACTCCATTGTAACCATAAATGATTCCCCCTGTAGGAAAATCTGGTGCAATGATAAAATTCATCAATTCCGCAACGGTGATTTCCTTATTGTCAATGTAGGCAATGATCCCATCAATGACCTCTCCCAAATTGTGAGGAGCCATGTTCGTAGCCATCCCCACCGCAATTCCAGAAGCACCATTCAACAGGAGTGCCGGTACCTTTGCAGGCAATACTGTAGGTTCTTTTAAGGAATCGTCAAAATTGAATTGAAAGTCAACTGTTTCTTTGTTGATATCTACCAATAGTTCCTCAGCAATACGCTTGAGACGGGCCTCCGTATAACGCATTGCTGCAGCATTATCCCCATCGACTGAACCAAAGTTACCTTGTCCATCGACAAGCGTGTAGCGTAAGGACCAATCTTGGGCCATACGAACCATCGTTTCGTACACAGCTGAATCACCATGCGGGTGGTACTTCCCCAATACTTCACCAACGATTCTTGCTGATTTCTTATGTGGTTTGTTGTGTAATACACCCAGTTCCTGCATTCCATAAAGGATACGTCTGTGAACTGGTTTGAGTCCGTCTCGGACATCTGGAAGTGCTCTGGAAACAATTACCGACATCGAATAATCGATGTAGGCACCACGCATTTCCTCTTCAATATTAATTGGAATGATATGCTCGTTTTCTCCTTGGGCCATATACTATGTACTGTATCGTAAATTGAGTTGGCAAGATAGTAAAAAGCGAGCGGGAATAAAACCTTGTTGGGGATCCTTAACCTGCATTTATTTTATCAGTACCACTGTCCAATTTTTCGATTTTGCAAATTAAAAATCGAACTACCTCTGTATTCTATCCCATTGTGTCGGTGCTTCATCACCACCCCACACCCATTGATCTTGCAACGCTTAGTCCCTGGCACCTTCATGGTTACTCCTACTTGAAACGAATACATCGCTTGGTCAATTGGAAATGAGGAGAAGTAGGAAGAACCATTTACAAAATAACGCTGCATGTATTTTCCTTTCACCAAAATAGACGCATACTCGGAAAGCTGATATCCTATCCGAATTACCCCAGCATAGGTTAATTGATTGGATAAACTACTTAAATTAACTTGGTAGGTAGTAGCTAATTGCTTTTTATTTTGAATCAGATTCAATTGACCTACCTCGCCTTCCACACTGACGGTCCATGGATAATTTTGACGAATGCGTTGATTGTATTCTCGCTGCATCCGCATCTTCAAATCTGGATTTGCCTGGTTAAATTTCTTGTATTTTTGTTTAAGTAAAAATCTACGTCTCGAAGCATCGTACAACACCAATCCTAGAGAAGCATAGTAATTTGTAGCTTGAATGCTTGTGCCTTGAAGTGCAAACTGGTACCCACTGCCTTCAAAAGGAGCCAAACGAGTAGATTCCCAGCCATATCCTGCACCTAATGTGAGGAGATTTAAAATATTCATTCGCATACCCACTTCAATAGTGGGAAGTATTACTTGCTTCATTTGTAACGACAAGGTATCCGGTAAGGGAAAATACCCATAGTCTGCATTTTGAAATTGCGTGATGGGATACACTTGACCATCCCCTTTATAAAATCTAGTATTCATCCCGTAATATGCGGCCCCAGAGGATACCTGGAAAGAAAAAAGTTCTTGAATGGATCGAAATGCATTCCCTACCTTCGATTCACTTTTTAAGGGTCTGGCTTTACGGGTAATTCCAAAAATATCTTCCTCTTGACAAAAAGACTGGAACACCTGTCCTAAAAAAATTACGATCAAAAGGATACTTCTTAATTTCACCATGATGAATTAACGCAGAATTTAAAATTTTGGTGCTCCTAAATCACTGAGTTTACTTTTCAATTAAAAATTTATGTGATTATCCCTAACCTTATCATTCGCTAAAAAAGTAGTTGGATTATTGAGGATATTCGTTGAAAAACCCCAGTTCTAATGAGCATAGCGCATTAATACGAACTTCAAACCTTATTCTTTTGGTTACTGTTGACAAAGCGCACAATCAGAAAATTAAACTAGTTATTAAACACTGCTAAGTGGTTTCGTTCACTCCACAAAACACTGGCAAATTTAAACGGCAATGGACTTTAGGGAAGCAATAGTAGCATGGGGATCGGAATTTCCAAAAACAAAACTACCAGCCACCAAAATATCTGCCCCCGCTTCCACCAACCTTCTCGCATTTTGATTGCTCACTCCACCATCCACCTCAATCAATGCCCTACTTCCTGTTTTAAGAATTAGCTTCTTCAAATTAACCACCTTCGAATAAGTATGTTCGATAAATTTCTGACCACCAAATCCAGGATTAACCGACATCAGACAAACTAAATCAATCTCTTCCAAAACCTCACTTAGTAATTCAATTGGGCTGTGTGGATTTATAGCAATACCAGCCTTTACACCTAAACGCTTAATTTCTTGAAGCGTTCGATGCAAATGGGTGCATGCCTCCACGTGTACGGTCAGCACTGCTGCTCCTGCCTTTACAAAGTCCTCTAAATACAATTCGGGATTGACAATCATTAAATGTACATCCAAAGGCTTAGTTGCATGGCGAAATATGGCTTCCGTCACAGGAAGGCCAAAAGAAATATTGGGAACAAAAATCCCGTCCATTACATCCACATGGATGTAATCCGCAGCGGATGCATTGAGCATCTCCACTTCTTTTTGAAGATTGGCAAAATCTGCTGCAAGTATGGAAGGTGCTATTTGTGGCATAGTCGATTCGATGGAAATTGTAGTTAAAGTAAGGGATTTATCCGCTTTTTTACCAAGTATCATTGCAGATTATCCTAGCTAGCAAACTTAATCTCTTCCAGGGAACTACTTATCGCTTGATCAATTTCTTTGTCACAATTTCTTTGCCATCTGAAGCTTGAATGAGGTACATTCCTGTAGCAAGTACTGGCAAATCAATTTGGTAAGGCACATTGCTAGATTGCCTTTCAGCCATTTTCTCAAAAATTAATCTACCTAATCCATCCCTTAGTTGGAAAAATAACCGAGTTTCCTTCCCTACTTGAATAAATAAATTAGTAGAAATAATTGGGTTCGGATAAATTAAAACACCCCTCAATTCTTCTTCTTTTACTCCCAAAAGCGTTCCATACAAAGCCTTCCTAAAATTTGGAATACCATAGCCCAAATTTTGATCAGGTGAAGTGTATTGGCTTCCACTTTGAAGCAGATTATTCAACAATTCCTCTTTGGTCCATTCCGGTTTAGCTTCCCATAAACCTGCAGCAAGCGCTGTGATTTGAGGGGCTGAAAAGGACGTGCCTGATACCTCGACAACTTGCCCTGAAGGCCGAATTACAACCGCATTCTGTCCAAAAGCAGCTAGCTCTGGTTTGATTCGCCCATCCGCTGTAGGTCCACGGGAACTAAAAGTAGCCACTGCAGCAGTCGAATTGACTGCCCCAACCGACAAAATACCCGTGGCATCAGCAGGTGCCACTAAACTATTGCCACCTGCCGATCCATAATTCCCAACACTGGTTACCACTAAAATTCCTTTTTTTCCGGCGATGGTAGCCCCCTTTGAAATATAGGTGGTTTTACCATCTAACTGTGACTTGGAATAAGTTAAACTTGGTTCATCAAAATCCAAGTAGCCCAAAGAACTATGGATAATATCCGCTCCCAAACTATCTGCATATTCAGCTGCCCGAACCCAATTGAATTCTTCAATGGGATATTCGGAAGCCACATCTTCTGTGGTAGCTAAAATGACTTTTGCTCCATAAGCTCCCGACACCAAGGAACTAGGTTGGTTAGCCAAAATTAACGAAGCTACTTGAGTCCCATGTTCATGATCTCGAAAAACCCCTTTAACCCAAGGGCGAACAATATTTAGCTGTCCAACAAGCCGTTTGCTTTTAAACAAAGGCGCAAAAGCAGGAATTGTATCCATTCCTGGAAAGCCAGAGTCAAAAATGGCAATAGTTGTATTTTTGCCAGTAAACCCAGCCTGATGCATTTCCTCAATGCCTAGCAATTGATTTTGAAAATCGTATGCTTCTGCTTGTCGATAGTTTGCTTCTATCTCCCATTTTAAAAAACTATCAGTCTCCCGTGGATTTAAGATTTGGCTAGCCTTCCTATCCCCCTCCTTTGGAATAAACCCCTTGGCTATCCAGTTTACTTTTTCAACATATGGCAAGGCTTCCAACCATTTCTTTCCAGTGGTATCTGCCACCACTACCGCTGCATTGAGCCATTTACTTGAATAAAGCAGTTCTACAATCGCAGGACGAATGCCTTGGAGGTACGAAGCTGCTACAGGCAAGTCCAAACTATCTAGAGCCAGTTTTTCCCGATCCCTTCGTTGAAGTGCTTTACTGGTCAAAAATTGGCTTGGATTAGTTAATGAAAATTCTTGTTGGGGCTTGTATTTGAAAAAAACAGCATAGCGATCTTGAGCCATTCCCACCTGGGAGGCCAAGAAGGTAATTACAAACAGGAAAAAATAACGTAAAAAGGGCCTTCTTAACATAGGTTTACTACTGGAAAAGCTCAGAAGCGATTCGAAGATACCAAATCTAAAAGAGTTATGCATGATGATAAGAACCAGAATTGAAGCTTGACTATTCCTCAGAGTAGCAAATCGAGTTGAATTATCAGGGAAAATAAAGGTTGGGAAAAATACTTGGGGAGAATTACCGGCTTCCTTACCTTCGTAGGATCAAACTACAACCGACATGGCCCTAAAAACAAAAGTAAAAATCAACAGAATTACTAACCTGACAGATGCGCGCTATTGCTCTGGGATGTATGTGGATATCTTAGGCTTTTCTTTTGAAGAAGGAACTCCAAACTACATTTCACCAACACAATTTCAAGAAATCACAGGATGGCTAGCTGGAATTGACTTTGCAGCAGAGTTTACTGATTCGGATGCCTATACCATCGAAAAGCGATTGGCAGATTATCCAGGTATAAGTTGGATTGAATCAACAAATCTAGATGCGCTAATTCAACTCAAATCCCTAGGTAAAGGATTAATTTATCGCTTAGATTATCAAGCTATTGAATCATTTTTACCTCAGCTTGCCTTCCTAAACGACCATCAAATAACCTTACACTTAACTTCAATAGATAAGCTATTATCTATTGATAATAAAGATTTTATACTAGAATTATCCAACAAAATAAACCTACTTTTAGGATACGGAATTACCCCAGAAAACGCGTCTTCTCTCGCCACAATTCCTGGACTAGTTGGATTTGCTTTAGATGGTGGAGACGAAATCAAACCGGGACTCCGCGACTTTGACCAACTCGGAAGCATTCTTGAAAATTTGGAATTAGTCGATTGAAAAAAGTTTAAGCAAACGCCATTTGATCGCTCAGTAGGCTATTTCTCAACTATCCCACAAATCTGTAGAACGATACGGGCTTTTGGAACCAGTAAAGAAACTACCATCCACAAATCGATGCTTCGTCCCAATTTCCTTGAGCTTGGTGAGGTCATCGCTATCCAAAAGCAAAGTAGCCGCAGCAAAATTTTCACGAATTCGATTTTCGTTGACTGACTTAGGGATTACTGCGATTTCTCGAGAAATGGACCAGGCAATTAGAACTTGACCTGGCGACACCCCATGTTTCTCTGCGATCAATTTCACAACCCCATCTTCCAATAGCTTGGGGTCATGTTCATGCTTTTCAGCCCGAGAATCCGGTGTCCCTAACGGAGAGTAGGCCGTTACCAGGAGGTCATTTTCCTTGCAAAAAGAAACCAAGTTTTCTTGAGGCAAATAAGGATGTAATTCTATTTGATTCATCTCGGGCCGCTGCCCTCCCACAGCAAAAAGCTCGGTTAGCTTTGCTTGATTAAAATTTGATACCCCTATATGCTTGGCAAACCCACTTTCCTTTTGATCCTGCATCGCTTCCCAAGTTTGACTTAAAGGTACATCCTGATAGGTGTAGTATTCTTCCCGCTGGGTAGCAAAGCCCACTCCAGCCTTGTATGCAATTGGCCAATGGACCAAATAAAGGTCTACATAATCCAAGCGTAAATCGTCCAGTGTTTTTTCTAAAGCCGGCCGAACATCTTCAAATCGATGTGCATTGTTCCAAAGTTTGGAAGTCACAAAAAGTTCGCCTCGTTTGACTAAACCTTCTGCCAATGCGTCTGCAATACCCTGACCAACTTCACGTTCGTTCTGATAAATTGCCGCGCAGTCCAAATGCCTATATCCAGCTTGAATCGCCCAATAAACTGCTTTTCTAACTTCCCCTGGCTTGCTTTTCCAAGTACCTAGTCCAAGAATAGCTAGTTGATCTCCATTTTGGAAAATTAATTTTTTCATGGTTTTAAAAATTTGTTGGTCTGTTTGTAAAAATTATTAAAAATCTACCTTTAAAGATCAGCTTTTTTTTCAAGATATTTTTGAAAACGATTCATCACCCAGAGGTGCAATCGTGCTTGGGTATTGACATAAATGAACCAAGGCAGACGTGGGGCAAATTCATGAATCGCGGAAATAATGTATTTACTATCTAAAACTTCTCGGAATTCAAGCCAGCCATAATCGAATCGCTTGACTAACCAGCCTCCTGTAATATAAAATAATTGACGCTGGCTATCACTTCTATCTGCTACATGGGTTAACTCTAACATGGGTTTTTTACCCCATAACAAATGAAATCCCAGGACGCTATTTCCTTGGAGCCTTCCTCGAATGATATACCGAAAGTAAGATGGAAGCCAAAGTGCATACCGATAAGCTACCCAAATCGCATCGTGTTTTCCTAAGTTGGGCATCCTCTGTAAGGACCTAACAGTATTTTTCAAGCCTTTTGCGTAGTTGAAAACAGGTAATTTTGGCATTTTTTGGTCATTCAATGCCAATTTAGCTGCCTCATCGTAGGAAAGGTAATTGATCTTCTTATCTGTAAATGCATGGTTCGGATTGACAACCAGTGTATGTTTTAAACTTTCGACCAAAGGTGATACTAGCTGAGGGGGTGTTTTTCCAAAAAGACCTACCCAAAATTTTGAAAATCCCAATGAAAACAAAGGAACAGAAAAAATAAGTCTTCTTTTCTTCATCACCTTGGACGTGCGGATGAGCATATCTCGGTAACTCATTACCTCAGGACTTCCAATCTCAAAAACCCGATCGTATGCATTCGTATTTCCAATACAACTCTCCAATATTTCCAAAGTATTACCCAAAGCGATAGGTTGAGTCAATGAGTTGGTCCATTTTGGACACATTAACACCGGCAAATGCTGGACCAAATTCTTAATCATATCAAAGCTTGATCCCCCAGGCCCGACAATGATAGATGCGCGGATTGCAGTAAGTTTAGCAGTTCTTGAACCCAAGGTTTGTTCCACTTCCAGGCGACTTTTTAAATGCCTAGAAAGCTGATCCTCCGGTTCATCAGGAATTAATCCTCCCAAATAGATGATTTGTTTTATTCCTGCAATTTCTGCTGCACGACTAAAATTATCTGCTAGGATCAAATCTGTATCTTCAAAAGAGCCCTGATTGAGTCGCGTGGAGGCACTCATAGAATGAATCAAATATATGGCTACATCGACTCCCTGAAGTGCCTCAGCGGTCGAGGTAATCGAATACAACTCTACCTGCCTCCACTCCACTTCTGAATAGGGGTTGGAAATTACTTTACCTCGACTTAAGCCGATTAATTTGTACTGTTCCTTGTATTGCTCTATAAACCAACTTCCAATATAGCCTCCAGCTCCTGCTAGGGCAACTGTAAGCTTTGAGGATGAGGTGACTGAGTTAGTCATCGAACAGTAGTGGTTTAGTAAAGACAACTGCTTTAGACTAACTAAAGTTTAATTCTCATTCCTAGCTAAGCGGAGCGCTTGGGTGGTCGTGTAATACTTAGTCAACATATTGGGTACTTCCCAACTAGGAAGCGCACCGTTTTGCAAATAATCTAAGTAACGTGCCGTTACTTGGGCGAAATGAGCTTCATGGCCTGTATGATACTGAGCAGGAATTAGCACTTTAAATTCTCCTGTGGGAAGTAGCTGAAGATCAAGACCAGGATACCGGTTAGCTAATGTTTCAGTAAGTGCTTTTTTCAAATCTTCAGGAGAGGATCCAAGTAGTTGCACGTACAAAACAGGTTTAAATCCTTCTGCTTCACCTTGCCGGATAATTAGATTTGCTTTGGTACCACGCATCAGACTAAAATGAGTATCTCCTGTACCTTCAGGAGCTTGAAAATTCCAAACCACACTTACCTTGGCATGCTTCCCGCGTAAGGAATAACTAAATTCCCCATTACTCATCACCTCTAGCTTATCCCCTATTTTGTATTTTTGTAATTCTTGGGTGAGTTGTGATTTTTGAGTAACCCGCTGAAACTCCTGCAAAGAAAGTCCTGTAGACCAAATTTTTGAGTCATATACCTGTACCTCAGTAGTATCTAAAATTTGGTCTGGAAATGCTTCCCATTGAATCAAATCTACCAAATGCGTGGTTACATCCACAATACCAGTTCCTTCCTTCTCAATATCAAAGAACCAATCTGGTCGCACAAGTGGAACTCCAGAAACTTCCTTGAAGAAATGATGAACCGATTCTTTGGTGATGGCAGGTTGGCTTGGAGATCCATCCTCCAACTCACCAAAAACCGAAAGTATGGTCGACAACTCCCGCTGAAGTAAGGTGGTAATCTCAAAGCGCTCGGTCATGATATCGTAAAGCAATAACTGCTTTTCCTCAGCCATTTGGAAAGCCTTTTTTAATTTTTGGAATCCTTCCGTATCAATAACCAAAGGTTTATCTGCATACACATGTATTCCCTTCTCAAGTGCCGATAAAATGTATTCTATCTTTTTATCGTTTTTACCTGCTACCATCATCAAATTTCCAGGACGCTCCTCCAACATTTTTTGAAGGTAATCCTCTCCTTCATATACCTTGAGCTTCCAATTGGTAGGTTCTTCCTTGCGCTCATTGTAGGAGGTAATTCGAGCCAAGTGATCTTGAAGCTCTTGTCCTTTGGGTGCATAGATATACAGGGTGGAATCTACAGAAGGATAGTTGGATTTATGTACCAAACCGGCATGAAAATGACCTGGATCTAAGGTCATAAAAGTAAACATACTTGCTTTATTTGAGGGTAGTTGCTCTATTTTTTGAGGGGAACAGGCAAGCACACTGAATAGGCAGCAGTACCCAAAACCACGAAATATTAAATTCATCTTCTTAGGAAATAGAACTCATCAACTTACTGGAAGCAAACACCTTATCAGTTCCCCAAGGTCCTCGTTGTGTCCTGCTCAAGTACGTATTGGCTTCAGGATCACCCACAAATTCTTCTCGGGTTGGATCCCAATTTAATTTTCTACCGAGTTTCATGGCAATATGACTAAGGAGACAAACCGAACAAGCACGGTGACCAATTTCAACAGGAGATAGTAATTCGGCATTCCCTTGAATAGCTTCCAACCAATTGCCATGGTGGGAAGAACTTTTAGTTAATTTGATTTCATTTTCGCCGATGAGCGATAACAATATTTTGGGATCCGATGCATCCAAGGCCTTTGCATTATTTCCTTGAGCTACAGGATCGGATGTAGAGGCTACATAACTTCCTCTAGATACCCATATCCACCCTTCTGTTCCTTCGTAACGAATGCCATTGGGGTAATTTCCAGAACAATACAAATCCACACCATTGGCATAGGTGGCTTTAACCATGAAGTCACCATGTACATTCCAAAATCCTGCTCTTGGGAACTCTGCTACTGCCTCTATACTTGTAGGTCCAGTAAATTCAGTATCCATTCCCCAAGCTGCTGAATCAAAGTGATGTTGTCCCCAACCTGTAATCATACCTGCACCATAATTTTCATGGCGCAACCATCCAGGTCGGCTAAAATCTTGCTGGGGGTGAACCCCAATTTCAGAATAGGGAATTTCTGGAGTAGAGCCCAACCACATGTCAAAATTTAAATTGGCAGGAATTGGCATGACTGGGGCATCTGGTCCTGGAGGATCTCCAGGTAGGCCTACCCGAACCGTGTGTAGGGTTCCAATTCTACCATTTCGAACAAGCTCCGCAGCTAACCTAAATTGCTCACTTGAGCGTTGTTGTGTTCCTAATTGTAATTTTACACCAGTTTTTTCAACTACTTGCACTAGCTGTCTGCCTTCCTTAATGGTGAGTGAAGTCGGCTTTTGTAAGTAGACATGCTTTCCTGCCAAGGCTGCCTCCATAGCAGGTTGCGAATGCCAATGATCTGGGGTAGAAATGATGACTGCATCAATTTCCTTATTCTGTAATAAATCTCTGTAATCGGTATAGGTTTTCACATCCAAATAAGGAGTTCCCATTTTTTTGGAATAATGGTCCTCGATAAATTTTTTTCCTAATAGTACACGGTTGCTATCCAAATCTGCTGCAGCAATTACTCGAGCTTGTCCATGTCTAAATACTCCAGGTAAATCGTGGTCCCTTGCAATTCGGCCACAGCCTATTTGCCCCACTTGAATTTGGTTGGATGGAGCATTTTTTCCAAATACTGAAGCAGGCACAAGGGTAGGAATCCCAAATGCAGCCGTTGCTAAAGCTGATTTTTTTATAAAATTTCTTCTTTTCATGGGTTTATTATTTGACAAAAGATTTCCAATAAGATTCTGCTTCTTGAACACTTAATTCCCCATCAAAAACAATCAATCGGTAAGTAAGGCTATACCGCTGATTGGGGAGAATTTCCCAAGACTGGTGCCGAATTGGACAAAATTCGATAAATACATTTCCTTTACCATTGTATTGTCCCACAGGCCAAACCCGAAGTGGCTCCGGATGTGCTTGGTTGGTGTTGTGACTTAAAAATAAAATTCCACTCTTTCCTGAGGCATGTTCAGATTGTCCTGTGACCATAATCCAACGTGCATTTGTTCCATCAGCCAGAGCCCTATCCTTTCCCTCTGAAGTGAGAATGGTACTATTGGCATCTCCCCAAACTTCCGTTGCGCGAAAACCTATTCCACCGCCATAACGGTAGTCGTCAAGAAGTATTCCGTCTGGGTTGCTCGTTTGGATGGTAGTGGTGTAGTCCACCATGTAGCGTCCATTGGCTGCGGGCTTCACTTTTATACGAAGGTCCTCTGCAAGTGCAATCTGCTCTTTTTCGGGGGCTTTTAAATCGTAATGATTTTGCCTTACCGTCAGTTCTGCTGCTCCACCTGCTTGTTTTTTGGACAAAATATGGGAGAAATCCACCCTGCCTTTTTCGTCCCCCAAATTCCAAAAATCTACTTCTCGACCACTAACTGTAGCTCGGGTCCAGGGTCCCCAAATGCCGTAATGATGGTAATGATCAGAAGGTTGGATTCTACTTAATACCACTCCGCTCGGAGATTTTATAGGATGAATAAACCCCGATTTACTGAAAGCTTCTTTGATTCCTGTAGGAACAGGTTCCTTTACGGTTTGGTAGGTAAGGATTGGTACACCATCCAAAAGAAATTCAATTCCTTTCGTTGATTCGCGCATGGCTACCTGCTGGGCAAAAGAATTAATTAAACCAACGAAGGATAAAAATAAAATTAGGATATTCCTTTTGAGACACATGATAAATTTTGGTTATTCGTTTGTCAGCAATCAATATAGATTTAAATTACCTTACATGTCAACACTTCTTACAAAACGATGAAGAAAAACTTTTTCCTCTGCGCCTGCTTAATACTGATAGCATTTGGCACTTTTAGCCAAAATCTTCCTGTGGTTCCCGTTAATTCAGCTTGGATTCAAAAAATCGAATCCTTAGCCCCACAGCAAACTCGCTTCCCAAGTTTTGGGACCAAGAAAATTCTTCTTTTTTCTCTGCATACTGGTTTCGAGCATTGGGTGATTCCTCACACAGATGAGGTAATTAAGGTTTTGGGAACTAAATCCAAACAATTTGAAGTCGTTGCAAGCAAGGATATCCACCAATTTGAAAAAGAATCATTGGAAGATTACGATGCCATTGTGCTCAACAACACCTGTTCAAAACCGGATCATCGGAATTTATTTTGGGATCAACTACGACTAGAATCAACAGCAGACTCCACAGAAATAATGCGCAAAGCCCAAGAATTAGAAACTAACTTAAGTGAGTTTGTGCAGCAAGGTGGAGGACTTCTAGTTCTTCATGGTGCGGTGACCCTACTTAATAATTCAAGTCAATTTAGCTCACTTTTGGGTGCAAGTTTTGACTACCACCCCAAGCAGCAAGAAATTCAAGTTGAGTTAGTCAACCCAAATCATCCACTTGTTGCGGCATTTTCCGGAAACTCATTTATCCATGTAGACGAACCTTATTTTTATAAAAACGCCTATTCAGAATTGGATTTTACGCCCCTACTTTATTTTGACAATGCTAAAATAGATGGACAACGGAAAAATCAAGAATTGACCGAAGGAAGAACCTATGTATCCTGGATTCGACCAGAAGGAAAGGGAAAGGTGATGTATATCTCCCCATCTCACAATGCGCAGAGCTTTGAAAACCCAGCCCTACTTCAATTTATGTTGGATGGACTTCAATATGTGGTTGGAGAAGTTTCCTGCGATGAAACACCCCTTTTAAATCAGTAAAAAATCTTCTTTATTTCTGGCAATGGATCTGTTTCTCAAAAGAATATCCTTGCCAAGGTTTAGTTAGTTAACAAAAGACAGCTTTTTTCTTTGGAATTTGGAAGCGTATTTAAGCTTTGTCATTGCTTAAAATTTCACCAACTTTAACCATGGAAAATGACAGTCTTGAGTCTTTGCAATTGTTTTTAGAGGACCCTATCTACCTACTGCCTTCTGACCGA
>Ga0181558_10001535_pt1 | contig 22125 bp, 18 predicted proteins | sample 011ome_22_FD_133754 | JGI IMG/M metagenome (GOLD analysis project Ga0181558, IMG submission 133754) | Coastal salt marsh microbial communities from the Groves Creek Marsh, Skidaway Island, Georgia - 011507BT metaG (megahit assembly) | ecosystem: Environmental > Aquatic > Marine > Intertidal...
CCTTTATACCCTGAACAATAAGTAATAAGAGTTGAAAAATAATAAGTGTTAATAATACCGAAAACACAATTGCAATCTTCTTATTATACATTTTCATAATACCACGATATTATATTATATATCAAGAATACGTTATAAATGCTATTATAACGTATTATGTAAAAAAAAAATAAATTATTACTTTATTTTCTCAATCTTCAATTTCCTAGTGCCTTTTTTTGGATTTAATTTTGCTCTCTTTTTACAGTTAAATGTAAATATTTTTATATTTTTTTTAGTAATCACACTATTCTTACAAATACCAATTGCTCTACCTTCGCCTTCACTTTTGCTTTTTTTGCTTTTTTTGCTTTTTTTGCTTTTACTGTTACCGTTACCTTGAACTTTTTTAATACATCTACACAATTTTTTAGCTAATATAGAATGAACTTTATTTTTTATAGCATCATTTGTCAATGTTGAATAGTCAATATCATAATAGTTTAAAATATTTTTATAATCTTTAATTGTCATTTTATGAAAATTGCTCATTTTATTTTGTTTATTATTACGTAAATGCATTTTGGTGATTGTATACTATAATAATTATATATATAATATTATATGTTTAAAAATATCATTAATCGCGCAATGAGTATAAATAAAATAATAGGTATAAACCGATATTTGTTTTTTTCAATTATAGCATTGATATTAATCTTAATTTACACGCGTAATAATATATCACTCTATATTAACAGAATACTAACGACTATGAAGGTTATAAAAAGTAACAAACCATATAAAGTGGTTGTATTTGATTTAGATGAGACACTTGGTTATTTCACTGAAGTATCTATTTTTTGGGATGCATTAGAAGATTTTTATGGGAAGAAATTATCCAATGATTCTTTTTTTGAAGTATTAGACGTGTTCCCTGAATTTTTCCGCCCAGAAATATTCAGAATTTTAAATATGATTAATAATAAAAAGAAACGAAAAATATGTGATGAAAGTTATATATACACTAATAATCAAGGTCCGAAAAGTTGGACGAAAATGATAAACGATTATTTTAATTATAAACTGGGGTATAAAGCGTTTAATGGTATTATTGGTGCCTATAAAGTTCAAGGCAAAATCGTAGAACCAAAGCGCACGAGTCATGAAAAATCCGTTAAAGATTTAATTAGTTGTACGAATATTCCTGAAACATCTGAAATATGCTTTATAGATGATTTATATCATCCCTTGATGGATAAAGAAAATGTCAAATATATCCACATTAAACCATACAAGTATAATTTAAGCTTTAATGATATGGCAAACAGATATTATGATAGAGTAATATTGAAAAATAAACGCACTACGTTAAATAACAAACGGATTATCCGAGATGACTTTGTAACACAAATAATATCATTTATGAGGCGATATAATTACAATGTAATAAAAAAAACAGAGGAAAAACAAAGACTTGACATTGTTGAAAGTAAAGGGTTGTATACAAATTTAGAGAGTTTTTTAAAATTAAACAAACCGATTAATACGCGAAGAAAAAATATGAGAAAAAATAAAACATTAAAACATTAATTACCGATATAATGATATATAAATGATATATAAATGATATAATAATGATATAATAATGTTAATCATTTATATACATAAATGGAACGTATAAAACCTGGAAATCAAAGAACGGAAGAATTAAATTCGCGAATCAATCAACGTAATATTCCCAGTCAACAATTACAATCTAGTTTTGGTATTCGGCCTGTTTCAACAAAATATGCATCGATGCCGCTTATTGACCGACGTGAAATACCAACAGTTCCCATAGTAAAACGCCCTTCTTACAGCGTGGACCAAATGTTTAATCCCGGAAATGCACAAGGTCCGTGGAGCGGTTTTGCAAATAATGTGAATAAAGAATCGCAATTACGTAACCAATTTTTTGCTCTTCAACGTGGTGCAGGACAAGGTGTTTATATTCCGTCAAAAGATAGTGATATGTATGAACCTAAAATTAAACCAACAAATGATACAAGTGTTCAACAACAGTTCCCTTATCTCTTTGAAAAACAGTCATTTGAACCGTTTCATCCCTGTCCTGAAAATATGGGAATAAATATGTTTGATAATTGCACACGTCAACAAGTAAAGGAACTATAGTATATTAAATATGTAAAATATGTAAATTTTATAGCATTAAGAATTATAATAACGATACATTATGTAATTTATTTATTATATAATGTAAAATGGAGAACATTAATAATGAAAATGTAAAGGATGTCTCTGAAAATGACGCGACTGAAAATGTAAATAATGAAAAAGTAACATTACTTCATATACATTCTGATGTAGGAACAAATGCAACCTTAAATTTTTTCACCAAACCATCTTATTTAAGTAAATTAAAAAAAAAATACACAAATAGTAAAGATGAAAATACTGGTTTGAAAGATAACGAAAGCATTAAATTTTATAAAAAACGGATTGTATCTCTCTTTAAGGATTTATTAAAGGGTGATGAACCAGAACACTGTAATGATGAATTAAAATATATATGTCATTTATTCGCAACCCATTCAATCAAGTATTTTGAATCGATTGATAAACAGGACATTATTCAGCAGGAACATACAATAATAAATGGCGAAGAAATGACAAATGATATACATAATGATAATTTAGATATAATAGAAACTCATAATGTAGATACCATAGAAGATGCAAATTCTATTATGATGCGTAAAACTATTGAAATACCAAGTTTAGATAATTATGTTCAAAAGATACAACAAGATAGTACGAATAGTGTAAAAAAAATAATACCACTTAAATTGGAAATAGATTTAAAAAACCCTACATTGAAAACAAAGGGTGTTAAACCAAAAGGATTGAAAAAAAATATTAAGAAAAATGACAGTATAAGTGAAACAAGTATAAGTGAAACAAGTATAAGTGAAACAAGTATAAGTGAAACAAGTATAAGTGAAAAAGATTTATCTCAATAAATATTAATAGAATGAAACATCGAATTAAGAGAAATATCAATAGTCAAAAAAACAAAAAATCATATAAAACTACATTAAATAATATAAAGACGCGTAAAAGAACACGTAAAGTAATTAAGAAAAAAGGCGGTAAAAAGATTAAAAATAACACACACACAAGAAAGTTTAAAAAGTTACAATGTGCTCCGAGGGTCAATAATAAAAAAGATGGTAATCACGATAATGATGAATTACAAGAATACAGTTGTTATACAAAAGATGCTCTTATAAAAATGAAGAATTTATGGAATGCACGTCATAAGGATTCGGTTATTACTGATACAACCCCCAAAGATATTTGGAATAGTTTAAAAGATAAAATGAAAAATGCATGTTATAATGAATCGTGTTGGTTAAAGCAAAAATTTATGGAAAATAATTTAAATGATGAATTGTCAACATATACATTTGCACCAAAATCTCCACCAAAATGGAAAGAAAATCATAATACATGGTTAAATAGCAATGATATAGAAAAGGTAATGCAACAATATGAACATACCTATCCATGTTTTCGGTTTATTGGACCAACACCGATTGATTTTGACATGCATATTCACGAAAATAAATGCGTTTGGGATGATTTATGTAAATTTGATTTATTAAGTTATATTAAGGAAGGTATTAATAAAATCGGTATTATTTTTAATACTGATCCTCACGATAAAAGCGGAGCGCATTGGATTTCGTTATTTATTGATTTAAATAAAAAGTTCATATTCTTTTTTGATAGTAATGGAACAATGATACCCAAACAAGTGAAACACTTTTGTAATCGCGTCATCTCTCAAGGTTTACAAGTAAGAACCAAGAAATTCCCCAATGGAATAAGATTAAAGTATGATTTAAATGCACCGTTCATTCATCAAGAAAGTAATACAGAATGTGGTATGTATTCGCTGTATTTAATAGTAACCTTATTAAAAGATATACATGATTATACGTTCTTTAAAACCAACAAAATAACAGATGAATTAATGGACGCATTACGTGATAAATATTTTAATACGGATATATAATGTATATAACTATAAATTTGTAAATAATATAAAAATAAGAACAATACTTTTTATATTATATTAAACGGATTATGAATAATAATAAATTATACTCACAATTTACCTCAAATTCAAATAAAGGAATTGTGTGGAAATTACTGTGTGATAATCGAACATTTTCTGGAATTCCTGAAGGAAAATCTAATCTTATTAAAGAAATATTTGATAAAAAAATAACTTTACTTGCTGAACAAATAAACGAGTCGTCGGATAAATTAATTGATTTAAATAAAAGAGTTATTGGTGAAATGATGGTTACTGGAAACAATTACAAACAACAACAACAACAACAACAACAACAACCATCACAATCTATACCCGAAATATATAATGCATCCGCTTTATCAGAACAACGTCAACGAAAATTCCAAGATGAATTTAATAAAAAACAAAATGATTTTGATAGTTTAACTCAAGTAAAAATCCCCGATACACCTGATTTTTCTGATATTTTAGATACACCTATTGGAAGCGAGATGGACGGTATGCTAGCAAAACAAATAGCAATGAGAGAAGAACAATTAAATGGTGTGTTAAATAGACAAAATACCGAAGAGGCAAAAAAATGGTTGGAATTATCAAATGATGATTCAACTACAAATACTACAACTCAAATGAATAATGATAATATTGTAAAATTAAAAATTGGAGGGGATGTCAATATTGATTTAAATAGCAACAGCAACAGCAGCAATAGCAGCAACAGCAGCAACTCGCCAAAAAAACAAGTTAGTTTTTCAGATTCTCCTCTTGATGAATCACGGCAAACTGTAGACCCTGCTAATTTTATGGCACTTTTAAAGAAAAAACCAACATCAACCGCGATACCATCCACGACAGTTAAAGAAAGCAATACATTTAATAATAACAACGATATAACAATAATTCTAAGAGAGATTCTAGATAAACAAAATCAAATATTAACACTTTTACAAAAATAATAATTTATTATAATGATTTAATCTATAGTATAATAAATTTAATGAGTAATAATAGTAATAGTAATAGTAATAATATTGATGATGATGAACCTTTAAAATACATTGGGTATAGTATGCATAAAAAACAGTGGATTATTATACCTAAACACAAAAAACGAGATGATACATATGAATTTTTTAATGCAGGTGCCACAGCATTTACATATGTTAATCCATCAACTAATAAACTAGTAAAAATTATACACGGTCCTCGTCATATACCTGCAGATAATTATGCTGGTTTTATTAAAGAGTGTGAAAAAGAAGTAGAATTTCAAATGAAGGCTGCTGATAATGAATTAGCACCCCACATTTATAAAGATCAGTGTGGTTTTGTGCCCAAAGAAGACTCATTTTATAGTAAAGATGAAACGCCATATTTTTATATTGTAATGGAGTATTTATCCAAAAATAAAGGATGGGAACATGTATTTATTGGCGATAAACCAGATAGTATATTTTGTGATTATATTGAAAAAATTGTTTCAAAAACAGGATTAATAAATGTTAAAGATCCACAAGCACATTTTTATTATAATAGTGAAAAAGACAAGGACAAATTATATATGATTGATTATGGAAATTGTGAAGAATGTGGAGAACGTAGTAGTTCGGAATGTATAGTGTTAATGAGTAGTGCGTTGGGTGTAAACTGTAATATTCCAATGCCAACACCAATACCAACTAAAAGAAAAAAAACTAGTATCACTAAACGAACAAAACGTTATGGAGGGAGTAAAAATTATAAGCGCAAAACCAAATGCAAAACAAAACGCAAAACAAAACGCAAAACCAAAGGTAATAAAAAATAAAATTGAAAATACTTGTAAATCATTACACTATTTACAAGTATCTCTACGATAAACAAAAATGCAATCCGTATTTAATGCATTTCTTGATATGGACCGTTCTATTTATTGCTGCACAAAAAGAACAATTAAAATGAATATTCGCCACCAAAACGGGCGTCCATTTTCACAGTTGAATTATTATTTCCTATTTCTTTACTACTATATAATCACCTTTACTGCATTATTTGTGTTAATTGTATCAAATATTTTACCATATACAATTCACTATTTGACTTCATATTATCTCCCAATTTGGTCTATTGTTTATATTTCCAATACAATTACATTTTGTATACTGATTAGTTCGTTCTTTCTTATGAAACAATTTGTAAAAGATGTATTGTGTAAATGTCCTGAACCTTAACAAATTAAATGAATTCCAATTTATACGTTGCTTCACTGCCTTTACCGCTAATAATTAAATCACCCACCTTTACAGTATCCCCATTTTTATAACTATCCAAATCAAAGACTTCATGAGTTTTAGGGTTATAAGCATAGTTTACACCATCCATTTCTATTTGTTTTGCCTTCCATGTAATTTCTTTTTTATTCTTATCGGCAATATTATCAGACTGTTCGTCTTCATAACTCATTTTATAAGCAAATTTAGAACTACCGCTCGATCCAAACGTAAAACACTGTAATTTTTCTTTAGCATTTGATTTGGAGTGCAATACGCAATCAATCGATGCTTCTTTCACAGCAGTTAAAATATTAGTTGAAATCGACTCTTTTTCGGTTGCGATTTCGTATAAAGTTTCATCAGTCGTTACTGGTGTTAAATTATTCTTGCGACTCTTGTCATGTAATCGCAATTCGCGTGTTTCGTCGCTTTTTAATTGTTTTTCGGATAAGGTCATTAAATATAAAAACACCTTTACTGTTCTTAATTCTTCGGGTAAATCTTGATGACTGCATATACGACGTGCTCGACCAATAACTTGTTCTATGCGCACCGGATGCCAATAGGGTTCTGTAATATGGACATAACGCACATTTTTCAAAGAAATACCTTCCGCGCCAGAAGAAGTAATCATTAATACTTTAATAATATCACCCATCGTATTTGTATCAGATTTTTCCTTTAATTTGGAAACAATCGTATCAGGCACATATTTCCAAGCATTATTTAAGACATTACGAATAATTTCTTTCTCTTCTGGCGTTTCTGTTCCAGTATATAAAGCAAATGTCGGTTTGCCAATATCTTCTTCAGGAATTGCCAAATTCCATACATCACCTGTTTTTTTTATTTTAAACTGTGTAAACCCATTTGCTTCTAAAACCAATTTTAATATTCCAATTCCTTCTAATGATCTAAATTGAGTATATATTAAATGTATTCCCAAATGTTCTTCGTCTTGGATATTTTCCAAAATATGTAAGAATTTCGGACTATATATCTCGAGACCTTCTGGTGTCAAATATTTATCACTATCATCTTTAAGACCGTTTAGTGCCTGATTAATACGTTCTCTATACGTTTTTGTAACAATCACGTCGCCATCTCCATCGACATCGATATCGATATCGCCAAAAGATTCATCGCGATTGATAATTTCTTCACCACCAACTGCGTCAATTACATCCTCATTTATACCAATTACATCCGCTATTTCACCTTCTTCGCCTGCAGCATTCTTTTTATCGGGCATTGGTCTAGTAATAGTTGGGCGTGGAAACACAAAATTACAGAACGCGCGCGAAAATATACGATAGGTAGATGTTGTGTTTTCGTATAAATCATCTGTTGCACCTTTTTTTGTTTTCTGTTTTTTAGCATTATTTTTTTCTTGATTTCGCTCCTGAATACGTGCTTCTTCATAAATAGTAAATTGGAAATCACTCATTGGTATTTTAATTACTTGAAAATCAGACGGATTTTGTTTTGAATATTTTGGCATTAAACTTTCTTGTGCACTGCGAAAATAAGAAGTTAAACCAATTATACGTCGTTTGAACATATTCATATTTTTTAATTGTCCATTGCTTTCTATAAAATAATTTTTAAATTCATCCAGTGTATCCGGCAACGCTTTATAGTTTTCAACAGATACTCCATTTGCCTGAACATTAATATTATTTTTTTTCAAAATTTGTGTTATTAATTTTATAAAAGAATCGTCACTTAATTCACCGCGTTCGCCTACTTCTAATTTTACTCCACCATATTCACCATCTTTTAATGATGTTTTATTCACAAAACCAAACGGGTTACGTGTTACCGTCAATGTTGTTTTTGATGGTGTATATTCAAGTAAATCTAAAATATTTCCACCAAGTATAGTTGATTTAAAGAGAGATTGCAAATAAGAATTATTCACTTGGCGTTGTGCCATAATATCTAATTTAAAAGACCATGTCTTAATGTGTCCTCTCAAAATATTAAATAAGATTGCGATTTCGTTAGGATAGTTAATAACGGGTGTTCCAGACAATAAAACAATTTTTGCATTTGTTGCTTTCATTAATAAAGAATATAATGTGGTTGCAATATTTGTTTTTTTCTTTCCTAATTTATTTACAATTCTGCTGACTAAATTATGTGCTTCATCCACAATAACAACAGTATCATCAAATGGATTAATTGTATTATTCTTTGTCATTTCTAATATTTTTGTTGCTCTTAACCCATTGTAATTGATAAATTTATATTTATATGCAATCATTTGGTCTATTTGGTTGTTAATATTTAATTTATCATTTTGACTAAGTGATTCATAATTAGAAGGATTAGACATATTCACCATCCAAGCGCCGCCTTGATTATTAATATATTCAACAGAGATAGAGAGAACTTTTGATAGATTGTCAATAAGTTCATCGTCTTTTCCTTCAGTTTGAATAAATTCCCAAAATTGGTTTTTACGATATATTTCATCACCGCATTTTTTCAATTCTTCGCGGTAATTCACTTGAAGAGACGCAGGTGTCATTATAATGACTTGTTTGTTTGTTTTCATACCTTCCGCAATGGCAATGGAAGAACACGTTTTACCTGAACCCAGACCATGGTATAACAATAATCCTCTATAAGGCGTGTATAGATTTAAATAGTCTCTCACGATTTCTTGATGGGTCATTAAAGAAAAATCATTCTCTTCGTCTCCAGAAGGACATGTTGCTGGTATTTTTGCTTCATCTGCCAATTGCTTTTTATACTTTCCAAATAAGGATGCCATAAAATTAACAAAAATCTCACGATTGTTCATATAATAGGATGATGCTGGTATAACTATTGGTGCTTCTATCTTTTTCTTAAGACGCGTTTCAATATCAATATCATCAATTTTAATCATACCAAGAGGTCCTTCCTTAATACCTATAATTGGTTTTTTTGTTCTTCTGCGCATTGTAACTTTTGTTTTTTTAACCGGGATATCTTGCTGCTCTGCTTGCTGCTCTGCTTGCTGCTCTGCTTGCTGCTCCTGCTTTTTTTCTTTATCTGCAATACCACTAATATCATCAATATCAATATCTATAGATTGGTCGTCCATTATAATAATCTTTTCGCGGACTTCCTCACCTTCACCATTAGTTTCGTCTTCTTTCTTTTTTGTCTCACTTTGTTTTTTCTTTAATGTCCTTACTGGTTTTTTTGTAGTTGGTTTTGGTTTAGATTTTGTTTTATTATCCTCTTTTTCTATCTCTTTAACATTTTTAATAATAGATGGTGCAGGAGGAGTTAGTTCATTTACTATTTTTGGTCGTTGGAACGTTTTTAAAAAGGTCGCTCTATCAAAATCCGTATTCTTTGTCTCATCAACAAATTGAACTGCCAGTTTTTTAATCTTTTTTTCATTATTCATTACATTATCGGCGCCATTATCCTTATACTCGGCATCCCTTTTTTCAGTAGATTTGTCCTTTTTTTCAACATTATCGCGTTTTACCTTTTCTTTTATTCTAATTTCCATATCTTTTTTTACTGCTGGAGGTTTATTCACTTTTAATTTAGCTAAAAGAGAAGTTTCCATATCTTATATAATACAACTTTTTTAAAAAAGTAAAAAAATGTATTATTTGTATTTTGGTATTTTGGTATTTTGGTATTTTGGTATTTTGGTATTTTCGTTATAATTATGAATGTTGTTCACATACACGGACACTTATATAGTGACATTAATGTTTATTAATCACATTATCTATTTTTTTAATAGACATTTCACTCGCAATTTGTTCTGCTTTTTTCTTTATTTTATGAATACCTTTTCCTAGTAATACAAAGACATACGTTTGTTCCATCAATATTTCTTGAATTCTTTGAAATGAACCATAGATTTCAAAAGGAACACTATCGCCAATATTCAATTGATGTAATGGTTTACCTAAGCACAAATATACCCCCATTTCATAACCTTCATCAATCGTGTGACTAATTTCTAAATAATCGGGTGTTGTTTTAAATTCTTTTTGTATTTTGACCTGAAGAATATTTTTATAATTATCGTCAGTATTAATAATTTTAGTCCAATCTACATGTGATTCAAATACACTTTCTACAAATATTTGCGCCATTTGAAATCCTGGTCCAGTAACAAATACGTTCTTAAACCACCCGTCTTCATCTTTAACCGAAATTTTATTAAAATCTAGAAATAAGGCACCGATAAATGCTTCAAATAAACAACCTAACTTTTTCAAATTTGTTCTGATCTTCTTTTCCTCGGCATATTTAGATATAATTAACCATTTATTAATATGCATTTCATATGCCAACTTACCAATATGTTCATTTTTTACGAGAGCGATTTTTTTTTCGGTCATAAAACCTTCATCCGCTTTAGGAAATCGACGATATAAATAATATTTAGTGATAAGTTCTAGAACACCATCACCGATAAACTCTAAGCGTTCATTTGATTTTGTTTTTAATTGCATACAATCAGAAGGACAAGGCATGATTGTAATATTATTGGATTGGTTTTCGTGGTGCGAACGTTTGGTATAAGAACTATGAATAAAAGCGCGTTTATATAATTCCAAATTATGAATTGGCGTAGTTATGCCATAGCGTTTAAGAATAGATTGAACATCGTTCAATGTAATCTCTTTATTTTCATTATTGAATGGATTAAAAATTAAACTGTCACCGCATTTAGTAACATCACCGTCTTGTAAAATGTTTTTCAAATCGTCAGAATTATCAATACCGTCCATTGTTTTATTTATTGTTGATGGTGTAGTATTCATCTAATATTTAGAACATATCAATTTTATTTTAATATATATTTTTAATAATATTTTTAATAATATTTTTAGTATATATTTTTAATAATATTTTTAGTATATTTAATTACAAAGAATAAAAATAAAATATATAGTGTAATAGTATATAATAATGGGAACTCAACATGGACGTGCTAAAAATATTTCTTCTTTGTCTAACCGCCCTGCCTACTGGGGGTGTCCCGGTCTTCCTCCCACCGTCGGTCTTAACGCCTCGGTCGGTAACGTCTACCGTAAAAAACTAGGGTGCGGTTGTGCCTGCACTGTTAAACCCGCGTCTTTTGCGTATGGTTGCAGTGTTGGTTGCCGTAACCGTCCTGGCGCTTTCCGCTGGTAATCGGTTTATATAATTTAAAGAATTATATTATAATTTAAAAATAAAACTTTAATAAGCAATAATAGTATTTTAATGCTTATTAAATTAGATTACAGAGAGAATAAATTAATTCAGTTATGTAGTGCTTATATTGATGATAGTCAGGATATTACAGTAGTTAGCGAAAATTTACCATTAGGTGATGCTATTATATGTGATAATGATGGTAATGAAAAAGTAATCATTGAGAGAAAAAGTTTGAATGATTTAGCATCAAGTATTCGCGACGGACGTTATAAGGAGCAAGGATATAGATTAAATCAATGCAATATGCATAATCATCATATTTATTATTTGGTAGAAGGTGATTTTAGGTATTATCGTCCATTTAAGGGAATGCCTGATAAAAAAACACTATTATCTGCAATGGTTACTATTAGTTATTTTAAAGGATTCTCTCTTTATCGCACAATTAGTTTAGAAGAAACTGCCGAATGGATAGTTCAATTTACAACAAAGTTAATTAAAGAAGGAACATCGGCAGTTGCATATTATAATGGTGGTGCAGAAATGATTGACTCAACTACAAATTATGCACAAGTTGTTGGAAAGCGGGTCAAGAGAGATAATATTACAATAGAAAATATAGGCGAAATAATGTTATCACAAATACCCAGTGTAAGTAATATATCCGCAAAAACCATTATGGAACATTTTAAAACATTTTCAAATTTAGTCCAGACACTTGAAAAAGATAAATCATGTTTAAATGATATTCAGATAACTAATAAAAATGGAAAGACAACACGTTTAACAAAACCGTGTATTAACAATATTTATGATTTTTTAGTCAAACCGTCTATTATTAATATAGAAACAACATAAACAACATAAACAACATATGTGAAATAAATACAAAAATTATTATATTTATTATAATTTTATATATAATGAAAGGTAAACGCGGCAACATAAAGTCTAAAATATTTTCAAATATATACAAACAAATTAGTATTATTGCTATTGTGGTATTTACCATATACATTATTATAAAAACAGTTCAAACCCAACGCCGAAAAAAAATAGAAGGGTTTAAAGAAGGATTAATAAAAAAAAGAGATGAAGCAAAAGCAAAGAATCCAACAAAAGCAAAACCTACAACATCAAGAACAACAAAAACTGAATCAGACACGGAAGTGTCGTCGAATGAAGAACAAGCAGTTTCGGAACAAACGACACAAAGCACCACAACCACACAAAGTGGTGAAGAAAAGAAGCAAATTAGTATAACAATTAATTAATAAAATTCATTATATATGCCAAAAAATAGTAAAAACTATAATATATATAATGAACTCTGATGATATATATAAATTTATTGGTTATGCTGTTGTTATAGTATTTGGATTTTATATAGTTTCAAGATCATTAAAATTTCAAACTAAAATAATTGAAGGTATGACACGTGCTGAAGAAAGAGAATTAGAAGAAAAAGAAGAACAAGAACGTATCGAACGAGTGAATTTGGAAAATAAACAATCAAGTGATTTAAATAATATTATTAGAGAAATACAAAAATTTAATAATAAGAATTTGAATAATTTAAAAAAATACAATAGTAAAAATTATTCTTATATAGAAGAATTAAATAAATATACAAATAATTATATACTGAGGGAAAAAATTAATATATTGGAATTTCTAATTGGTATTTTATTAAAAGTTGAACCTGCTGATATAAATAGACCCGAGGGTGATAAAAAATTTATAAATACTGCAGAAAAGATTAATTATAATTCTATTATTGATGGACTGGAACAAAGAATTAATATTATAGAATCATTACAAAACGGAATTGTTTATTTAAGTGAGACAACTAGTGGCGATTTAGAAGAAGAAATTAAGGAAGATGATAATGAAGACGATTCTGGATTTGGGATTGGTTATAGTAGTGATGATGATAATAATGATGGTGACGATAATGAAAACATTACAGTTGATAAGACTACGGTGGAAGCATTAAAATTAACAAATGAGAAAAATACAACAATTATAAACGATGATATAAAATATTATTCCAGCACTCAATCAAAATTAAAAAACAGTTTAATTAATTTATTAATTACTTATAAAACTGAACAAAAAATATATTTGGCAAATTCAATCATAGAAAAGGATAATAGAGATATATATGCATATAATACGAGTATTAATATTTTGGAAAAATCAGAAAACGTATTAACTGAATTATTTGGCGGTAGTATTGGCGGTAGCACTATAGGTAAAAATAAGAGTAAAAAAAAAGGAAAAGGAATGTTTAAAAAATAAGATAAATAAGATAAAATAAAAATAAAAAATAACTTATTATTATTTTATAATCTACAATAGTTGAATTATTATTTTTCAACTCTTATCTTTTTCTAACTTCCCTTTTTTTATATGCACCTGCGTCAACTAACCCACGAGTATAGTCAGCGCCACCCCAATTATGGTCCATTGGGTTAGGACTTAATTTAGTATGAACATCGCTATGATATATACGGTCAATCGGCGTCTCAATGCCAATATACTGATTCTGTTGATCAAATCCTGGAAAAGAATTTTTATTAAAGAAGTCATCATTACGACCTGCATCAATTAATTTACTTGTCATGTCTTGATTTGGCGGAGGCACTACATTTAAACTATTAAAATCGGGTAAATTGCTGAAATCAGGATTAATATCTTGTTGTGTTATGTATTTATCAGGCAATCCGCCTTGCTGATTTGTTGGTCCTGGTCGTGCTTTATAGACCGATTCACCTTGTGCATTATACGCATGCTGTAAAAATAAAATAGGACATAAAATTCCTTGACTGCGTTGCCATTCAGTAAATTCAATATAATCTTCTAAATTATCAAAACGAATTGGATTTACGCCGGGAACATTAGCGCGTTTAGAATTATATAAGAAGAACTCACTTCCTTTTTGAATGAGAATATCGGGACAATTTTCAGCAATTTTATATTCTTCATCTCCGTTACTATTTTGATTATGCACGAATGCTTCAATATCATTGGAACGATAAATGAAATAAAATCCTAATAAAAATAATAGTAAAATAACAGTTGATTTATACATATATATATATAAAACCATATATAATTTTATATATGATGTAAAATTATATATGGTATATTTTTAATCTCTAAATAATATATAATGGTAAATAATATGAATAATAATAAAAAACTTGAAATTGTTTATGTGACAAATACTGGCAAAGACGCGCTAGGTGAAACCATAAAAAATGACTATAAAAGGACAATAATAGATGTAAAACAAATGTTTGATAATAAAAAACCAATGTTTATTGAATTTTATGCAGATGGGTGTGGACACTGTAAAAATTTAGTACCAATGTGGAAAAAGTTAACGGATAGTCTTGTAAAAAATAATTCTGATGAAAATATGGCACTTGTTGCAATTGAAGCAAAAGTACACAATGATGCTATTATTACTGAAATAAAAGAAAAAGCGAAATTTGGTATAGACGGATATCCTACCGTCGGTGCTATTGTATTTGAAAATGGCACCCCCAAATTTAAATCCTATAATGGAGATAGAACTGCTGGTTCAATGTATAATTTTATTAAAGAAGAGATTCTTAAAAAACAATCAGGTGGAGGTAGTAATCACACCACTCGCCATCGCCGTGTTCATCATAAGAAAAGTAATAAAAAATCGAATAAGAAAAGTAATAAGAAATACATCAAGAAAAATAGAAAAACCAAAAAGCGAACCATTAGAAAACACCGAACAAAGACTTACCGCAAAAAGTAAGGTATTATAACAAGCAAATAACATTAAAATATAAAATTGAATTAAATTAAAATAATAGAAAGATTGCACTATATACTATATAACACAATCTAACAAGGATGTATTCCTCTTTCCGCCTTTTAACGTTTGAGACAGAGGACGTCTTGTCTACGTTAGCAAGCGCTGATGAAACCAATCAAACAACATTTAGTATTAAAATGTTTGGCATCAATGAAAAAGGACAAACTGTTTGTATTTATGTGACTGAATATACACCATTCTTCTATGTGAAAGTTGGCGATGAATGGACTGAAACAGAAAAAGTTCAATTTGTCTCACATGTTTGTTCTTTGCTTGGCGAGCAATATGCCGAAGCAATTCATTCTACCAAATTAATTAAACGTAAAAAACTATATGGTTTTGATGCAGGGAAACAATACAATTTCATTCATTTTAAATTTAAGAATGAAACTGCTATGAAAAAAACCAAAGGGTTGTGGTATAACAAAGCAAATCCGAAGGGTGAATATCGTTTAGACCCCGAAGGGTTAGTATTTGAAGGCGAATCAACTGTACTGTATGAATCACAAATCCCGCCGTTATTGCGACTCTTTCATATTAAAGAATTTAGTCCCTCTGGGTGGATTGGACTGCCTTGTAATAAACGTAAAAAGGTGATTGTGAAAAAATCAACATGTGATTTTGAGTATAGTATTAAATACACTGATATTATTCCTCTACCTAAAAAAGAAACAATTGTTCCCTATAAAATTTGTAGTTTTGATATTGAAGCAAGCAGTAGTCATGGAGATTTCCCGCTTCCTGTTAAAAACTATAAAAAACTTGCAACAAATATCATTGATGTATGTAAAACAACAAACACTTATAGTGGAGAGTTTCTAAAGTCAATTGTTCTTACTGCATTTGGATATGCCACCAATGAAAAAGTAGAAGATGTGGATATTGTTTATCCAATTAGACCAACATCTCGCGTCAGTGTAGAAAAAAACTTTCATAATTGGATTAAAATTAAACCAGCGAATTATAAGGACAATATAGATATGGATGTTGTCGATAGTGGTCTTACAAATATTAAATATGATATTACGACTACTACAAAAGAAGGAAATAACTACGACGATGGAAACGATGCCAATGACGGTGCCAATGACGATGCCAATGACGGTGCCAATGACGATGACAACGATGATAGTGATAATTTGTCATCTAATCCAGTCGTAGAAGAAGTCAAACAATATGGCAGCGGTGATTGGCGTCTAGGAGCAAAAAATAAACCAAAAGCATATAAGAAAAAAGGGACAATCATTGATTTGTTATTAGATGAGGAGGCAACACGTGATACAAAATTACTCGAATTAACACGTACACTGACCGACGTGTTTCCATCATTACAAGGTGATAATGTAACATTTATTGGTTCTACATTTGTAAAGTATGGTGATGATAAACCATATTTAAATCACTGTATTGTGAAAGATACATGCGCGCCTCTTAATAATGCAGTCATTGAAAGTTATAAAACGGAAAAAGAAGTTTTATTGGCGTGGTCCGATTTAATTCAACGCGAAAATCCTGATATTATTATTGGATACAATATCTTTGGATTTGATTACCAATTCATGTATTTACGTGCAAAAGAATTAGGTTGTGAATACGAATTTATGAAATTATCGCGTAACAAAAATGAAATTTGTTTGAAAAAGAATTGGCGGACAGGCAAAGAAGGACTTGAAGAGAACACACTAGTTATTGCGAGTGGACAACACGATTTGAAATTTGCAAAAATGAGTGGTCGTCTACAAATTGATTTATATAATTATTTTCGCCGTGATTTTCAATTGACACAATACAAATTAGATTATGTATCTGGGTATTTTATTGGCGATGGTGTTAGTAAAATAGAGCATTATGAAGGGGTAGGCGACAACAACGTCAATAATATACAAAAAACCAAAATATACAGTAAAAACTTAACTGGATTAGAAAATGGAAGTTACATTAACTTTGAAGAAGAAGCACATTCAGTAGACCAATATAAAAATGGTAAAAAGTTTGAAGTGAGTGAAGTAGATTATAAGGAAGGAACTTTTGTAATTCAGGGGAAAGAAGAACCGGATTTGGTAACTAAAAAAGTCCGATGGGGTATGGCAAAAGACGATGTAACACCTCAAGACATTTTCCGAATGACAAATGAAGGACCAAATGAAAGAGCAGTGATTGCAAAATACTGTATTCAGGATTGTAACTTGGTTCATCACTTAATGCGAAAAATAGATGTTATTACGGGTTATATTGAAATGGCATCTTTATGTAGTGTTCCGATTGATTTCTTGGTTATGCGTGGTCAAAGTATTAAGTTGACCAGTTATATTTCTAAGAAATGTCGTGAAAAAGGAACACTGATGCCTGTGATTGAAAAATCAATGGACGATGATGGATATGAAGGCGCTACTGTTTTAGAACCTAAATCGAATCTTTACTTGGATACACCCGTTGCTTGTGTTGATTACAGTTCACTCTATCCATCGAGTATGATTAGTGAAAATATTTCACACGATAGTAAAGTGTGGACGCGTGAGTTTGATTTAAATGATAAATTAGTTATTGAGACAGGCGAAAAGGATGAAGAAACTGGTCAATATATATATGATAATTTACCGGAATATGAGTATGTAGACATTACCTATAATACATACAAATGGCAGCGAAAGAATGGAAACCCAAAAGCGGGAATGGAAAAAGTAAAAGTTGGTTATAAAGTATGTAGATATGCACAATACCCAAAAAATAAAGAAACGGGTGAAACAACACACGCAATTATGCCTGCTATTTTAAAGGAATTGTTAGCAGCACGTAAAGCAACACGTAAGTTGATTAAGACTGAACCGGATGAATTTATGAAAAATATTTTAGATAAGCGTCAGTTAAGTATTAAAGTCACTGCTAATTCACTTTATGGACAAACTGGTGCGAAAACAAGTTCATTCTATGAAAAAGATTGCGCTGCTTCTACGACTGCTGTTGGTCGTAAACTATTAACATATGGAAAACGGGTCATTGAAGAAGCATACGAGAACGAGGTCGTTGATACTGCCAATTATGGAAAAGTCCGGACTCGCGCGGAGTATGTGTATGGTGATACAGATTCAGTATTCTTTCGGTTTAATCTAGAAGAGTTGGATGGAACGCCAATTATTGGAAAAAAAGCATTAGAAATTACAATTGAATTAGCAAAGCAAGCAGGCGAATTGGCATCAATGTTTTTAAAGAATCCGCATGATTTAGAATATGAGAAAACATTCTTACCGTTCTGTCTACTTTCAAAGAAACGTTATGTTGGTATGCTTTATGAAGATGACCCCAATAAAGGAAAGCGTAAATCGATGGGTATTGTATTGAAACGGCGTGATAATGCACCTATTGTAAAAGACGTGTATGGCGGAATTATTGATATATTGATGAAAAGTCATAATATTGAAGATGCTGCAAACTTCTTGAAAGAATCATTACAAAATATGGTAGATGAAAAATACGGTATTGATAAATTGGTCATTACAAAATCATTACGTTCAGGATATAAAAACCCTCAACAAATTGCACACAAGGTTTTGGCAGATAGAATTGGTCGTCGTGATCCAGGAAATAAACCAAGTGTGGGCGACCGAGTTCCGTTTGTCTATATTGAAAATCCCAATAAAAAAGCACTTCAAGGCGAACGTATTGAAACACCGTCTTACATTATAGAAAACAGCATAAAAATCAACTATTCATTTTATATTACAAACCAGATTATGAAACCCGTTCAACAAGTATTTGCTTTGGTATTAGAACAAATGAAAGATTTTAGAAAAAAGAAGGGGCATACATTACGTTCTTGGAAAGCAGCATTAGAAAAACTGCACAAGGAATACCCTGACCCCGAAAAATACAAGGACAAAGAAACGTCGTTACGTAATAAAGAAGTGAAAGCGTTATTATTTGACCCCTATTTAAGGCATACAAATAATATGAAAAATGGAGATACAGCAATTAATTCATACTTTACTCCATTACCGCATAATAAATAAATAAATAAATAAATAAATAAATATGTTTAAACACAATAAAACATTATATACAGTAATCCTTTTTTAATGGATAAATATGCAAACCGTGGATTATCTGGACTAGCAAATCTAGGAAACAGTTGCTATTTAAATTCGTGTATGCAAGTATTGTCACATACGTATGAATTTAATGATTTTTTAAATAGTGGCGACTACAAAAAACGTCTTAAAAAAGTAGCAGATTCAATTATTTTACTAGAATGGGATAAATTACGTGAATTATTATGGAGCACAAATTGTACGGTTGCCCCACATGGATTTGTAAAAAATATAAGAAGGATTGCACAAATAAAAAATCGTGATATTTTTACAGGGTATGACCAAAACGATGTTCAAGAATTCCTCTTGTTTATGATTGATTCATTTCATAATGCATTATCACGCGAAGTTGATATGGTTATTAATGGAAATTTACAAAATGATACTGATAAATTAGCAGTCACGTGCTATACAATGATGCAAAATATGTATAAAAAAGAATATTCGGAAATTTTAAAAATATTTTACGGCATTCATGTCTCGGAAATTATTTCAAACGATACTAATAAAACATTGAGTGCTAGACCCGAACCATTTTCTGTATTAAGTTTATCTATACCCACTAAAACCACCAACGGCACAATCCATAATAAAATACCATCATTATACGATTGTTTTGATCTTTACTGTGAGTCAGAAGTATTGTCGCATGCCAATGGAAATGCTTGGTTTAACGATGAAACCAAGCAAAAAGAAGATGTTCGGCGTAAAATAAGTTTCTGGAGTTTACCTAATGTATTGATTATTGATTTAAAGCGATGGAACACAATGAATTTAAACAAAAATCAAGGACGAATTGATATACCTCTTTGTAATGCCGATTTCTCAAAATATGTGAAAGGATATAATCCAACTTCATATGTTTATGATTTATATGCAGTATGTAATCATGGTGGTAGTTCGCGTGGCGGGCATTACACGTCATATATTAAAAATGCTAATGGAAAATGGTATCAGTTTAATGATACTGCCGTTAATGAAATAAAGGAAGAACAAGTCATCTCTCCTCAATCGTATTGTCTTTTTTATCGTAAGAAGGTTTGAATATGTTAATATGTTAATATGTTAATATGTTAATATGTTAATATGTTAATATGTTAATATGTTAATATGTTAATATATATTACTATTGAAAGACATTACCTATCATAAAAAGAAGTTATTATAAAAAAAAATAACATAATTAATATATACATATGGAACAAGAAGTAATGTTTGATAGATTTGAAGATAAGATACAAAATAAATATATTGGTACAGAACCAATGTTATTAATTGGTGTTATTGCATTAATCATTATTTATTATTATTTGTTTTCGTCTTTAGGAAACAACGAAGGCGGAAATGTCTCATTATTAAAGGTTATTTCTGAAACTTCATTATGGATTTTATTTATAGCAATGTTATTATTAAATGGACTTACTTATATTTTTGGAATTGATATGATAGAAACAATAAAACATTGGTTAGGGTACTATCCTGAACCGGTGTATCAAGACGACGGGGCAGAGGTTAAGGTTATGTTAAAAGAACAAGTTTTTCATTTACCTGAAAATAAATATACATATGAAGATTCCAAAGCCATATGTAAAGCACACGACGCGCGATTGGCAACATTTGACGAAATGAAAGATGCATATAATAAAGGTGCCGACTGGTGTACGTATGGATGGAGCGATGAACAAATGGCATTATTTCCTACTCAAAGAGAGAAATGGGACCGATTACAACGCATTGAAGGACATGAACAGGATTGCGGACGCCCTGGACTCAATGGTGGGTATATAAATGATGCTTCAATGAAATATGGTATTAACTGCTATGGTGCAAAACCGCCCATATCCCCCGAAGAAGCAGATATGATGCGTCAAAAACCGTTTTACAATAAGGGTATGAAAGAATTAAATTTTGATAAAAAGGTGAGTTTTTGGAAAAATAAAATTAATGAAATTGAAATGGCACCGTTTAATCATGATAACTGGAGTATGATATAAAAATGATTTCTTATAATTTAACATCAAATAATTTAACATCAAATAATTTAACCAAAAATTTCATATTTTATTCATTTAATAATATATGAAAATGTCTCAGCAACGTATAGAACTATCCTCGTTTTTAATTATAATCTCTCTTGGTATACTATTATTATACTCTTATTATTATCTAGGTTCCAATAATAAAACAAATGTTAATGCTTTGTGGGGGGGTATTCGTTATATAAAACATTTAATACCCGTCTATATTGGTTCGATGTTTTTATCGGCAATCGGGTTTTTATCTGCACTTTATTATTTATATAAAACCAGTTCACTTACAACATATGAGAAAAAAATGATACCGATATCGTTAATGGTTATTGTGGTTGCCTCTATTTTTTGGATGCCTTTATCATTAAACTATCTGAACTTAAAGAATAAAACGAATTTAAAATCAGCATACTTAAAATACGCAATTATATGTGTTTTAAGTATTGTTGCTTTTGCATCTTTCTATTCAACCAAATTAATAAATGATATTAGAGAGAAAAAGTATACAACCGAAAAGAAATTAGCAACTATTGGTATGAGTTATTTTTTCATACATACATTTTTCTTTGATAATGTGTCTTGGAATTATAACTTTTTTAAGTTTATATAGTAAGTTTTCACAATAATATAAGTTTTCACAATAATATAA
>Ga0181558_10001542_pt1 | contig 22099 bp, 27 predicted proteins | sample 011ome_22_FD_133754 | JGI IMG/M metagenome (GOLD analysis project Ga0181558, IMG submission 133754) | Coastal salt marsh microbial communities from the Groves Creek Marsh, Skidaway Island, Georgia - 011507BT metaG (megahit assembly) | ecosystem: Environmental > Aquatic > Marine > Intertidal...
AATCACCGCTTTGCAGGCAATTCTGCCGCAACACTTGCTGTCGCGATGGATGGGGTGGCTAGCGCAGTTGGAGCGGCCCGTCTGGCTGAAAAATCGGCTGATACGCCTGTTTATGGCACGTTTCGACATTGACCTGTCCGAGGCGAGCTGTCGTCACGCAGAGGATTTTCCCCACTTCAACGCGTTTTTTACCCGCTCATTGCGTGAGGGTGCGCGGCCGCTAGGGAGTGCCGACTGGTGTCACCCTGCGGATGGCGTGCTCAGCCAGCGCGGGCGCATTGAGGCTTCGCAGTTGGTGCAAGCCAAGGGGAGAACCTATGGTCTTGTCGAGTTATTGGCGGGTTCTGAGGCGGAGGCCTCCCGATTTGCGCAGGGGTGTTTTGCCACCACCTATTTATCGCCCCGGGATTATCACCGGGTGCACATGCCGGTGAGTGGCAGGCTGGTCTGCACCCGCTATGTTCCCGGCGATTTGTTCTCCGTCAACCGCGCCACCACAGAGCGTGTTCAGGGCCTGATGGCGAGAAATGAGCGGTTGGTTTGCTTTTTTGAAACTGATCACGGCGGTCTGGTCATAGTGCTGGTCGGCGCGATGATTGTGGCAGGTATCGCCACAGTCTGGGGTGGCAGAGAGGTGCCCGGGACTGGCGCGGTTCGGGAGCAGTTTTGGTCGGCGGGTGACGGGCCGATGTTGGAAGCGGGTCAGGAAATGGGCCGATTCTTTCTGGGGTCTACCGTCGTCCTCGTCACCGAGACCGGTCATCTCGATTGGATCAACGAGGTGGGCGATGCCGTGACCGTGCGTTCGTCCCTTGCGCGGGGTGCTGCTGGGTCAGCCGCTGTCAAGTTGGGTTAAAACGCGATGCGGTGACGCCGCGCTTACGAGGCGTCGGCGACACTCTGGCAAATTTGGCGGTAGCTCTCGAAACGCGCTTCACTGATGGTGCCGTCTGAGACAGCCATTCTCAGGGCGCATTCAGGTTCCTGCTCATGGCGGCAGTCACGAAATCGGCAGCGCCCCAGAAACGGTGAAAATTCGCGGAAACCTTGCGCAATATCAGTGGCAGTGACATGGGCAAGACCAAATTCCCGCACCCCCGGCGAGTCGATCAGTCGTCCGCCGTTGGGCAAGTGAAAAAGCTCTGCGGTGGTGGTGGTGTGTCGGCCTTTATCCGCCAGTTCCGATAGCGCGCCGACGCGGATCGAGGCGTCGGGTAATACTCTTTGAATGAGAGATGACTTCCCCACGCCCGACTGTCCCACCAACACGACGGTTCTCTCGCCTATTAGATCCGCCAAGTCAGCACCATCCGGGATGTCGTGATGCGTCGTCAGCGTGCGATATCCAAGCGCTGCATACTGCGCGAGCTGTTCGGGTAGCTTGGTGTCTTTGAGCAGGTCTGCTTTGTTAAGGACGAGAGCGGCTTCCACACCGATATGCTCTGCGGCGACAAGATAGCGGTCTAATAAATTGGCCTGCGGTGCAGGCTCGGGCGCAAAAACAACGAGCAGTAACTGAATATTGGCAGCGACGGGACGAGGTCGGCCCTTGATGTCCGGCCGGAACAAAACGTTCTGTCGCTCCATGAGCGTAAGGATCACCCCCGCTTCATCACTGCGCGCCCAGACGACGTTATCCCCCGCTACGGGCGACTCCAGATGAGACCGCAGATGGCACAACACCCGATCGCCCGCTGCATTTTCGACCAGCGCCTGTTTGCCGTAGCGGGCAACCACTGTGCCCGTCTCGCCGTCTTCAGCAGCATCAGAGCCCTGCTGGGAGCGTTGCGCCTTTATCCGGCGCGCCTGTTGATCGGTAAGGCGGGGCTTTGTCATCGTGATAGTGTATGTCACCTGATGTCCTGTCGCTTGCAGGTTTGCGGTGTCTGGAAAACAAAGGGAGATCTTGCATGGCGCTGAGTGACCAGAATCTGATTTGGGTAGACATGGAAATGACGGGGCTGGTCCCTGAGCAGCATCGTGTTATCGAAATCGCCATGATTGTGACTGACTCCAACCTCGCCCTGCTGGCTGAGGGTCCAGTGATCGCGATTCATCAGGACGCTGCCGCGCTTGAGGCCATGGACGAGTGGAATACGCGAACCCACACCGGCTCCGGACTCGTTGAGCGGGTGCGCTCAAGCAATGTCTCAGAGCAGGCCGCTGCCGATGCGACGCTTGCTTTTCTCGCCGAGTGGGTGCCACCCGGGGCATCACCCATGTGTGGTAACTCGATCTGTCAGGATCGTCGTTTCATGGCGCGGCACATGCCAGATCTCGAGTCATTTTTCCATTACCGCAATTTGGATGTGAGCACGCTTAAGATATTGATGCAGCGCTGGCGTCCTGATATACCCGCAGCGCCAAAAAAAGGTGCGCATCAAGCGCTTGAGGACATACGCGAATCCATCGAGGAATTGCGCCATTACCGCGAGCATTTTTTGCGAATAGATTCGTAAGCCCGAGGCTGTGTAGCAATGGGCGGCGATCAACCGCTCAGCGGTGTGTTTTTGTGGCGTGCTGAGCAAGTGCCCAACGCACGTGCTCCCGGACTACCTCCGACGGGTCATCCACTGCTGACGTCAACGCTTTCACTACGTCCTCTGAAGTATTGGCGTTGCCCAGTGCAATGGCAATGTTACGGCGCCACTGGTTATGGCCAATGCGTCGGATAGCGGAACCTTCCGTGCGGGCCAGAAACGTCGCTTCGTCCCAACCGAAACAGTCGATCAGCGTGATGCTGTCGAGCCCGTGGCGTGGCGCAAAGTCGGGCTCCCCAGTTTGCGCGGCAAACTTATTCCAGGGGCACACCAACTGGCAATCGTCACAGCCGTAGATACGATTGCCCATGGCGGGGCGCAGTGCTTCCGGGATGACACCATCGAATTCGATGGTTAGGTAGGAGATACACCTGCGGGCGTCGAGTACCCAGGGTGCAACGAACGCCTGGGTTGGGCAGACATCCAGACAGGCCTGGCAGGTGCCGCAATGTTGCGCGGTTTGAGGCGGGTCGGGCGGTAAGGGAATGTCAGTGTAGATCTCTCCAAGAAAAAACCAAGATCCTGCTTTGTCATTTAGTAGCATGGTGTTCTTCCCGATCCAGCCGAGCCCGGCGTTTTCCGCCAGAGCACGCTCCAGAACTGGCGCACTGTCCACAAAGGCCCGGTACTGACCACCACCCAAATGTGTCTCAATCTGATTCGCCAACTTCGCCAACCGAGCGCGCATGAGTTTGTGGTAGTCCCGCCCCAATGCGTAGCGAGAGATGTAAGCCAGCTCTGACTGCGACAGCACCTGCTCTGCATCAGCGCCCTCGGGGAGATAATCCATGCGGGCGGTAATGACAGTGCACGTCCCGGGAATCAGTGCATCGGGCCGGCTTCTCTTATTGCCATGGCGTGCCATCCATTCCATGTCGCCGTGGTAACCCTTGGCAAGCCATTTTTGCAGGTAGTGTTCGTGCGTTTGCAGATCGATCCCTGTGAAACCCAGCGCTTGAAACCCCAGCGCATCGCCCCACTGACGAATGCGGTCCAGTAACGAGGGATCTTCCTTGTCGAGATCGCTGGCAATCGGAGTGGGTGGATTCATGGTGAGATTGTGACAGATAGGGGATCGAGCAAGGTACACTTCCTCCATGCCACCGCCATTGCCTGTGACACGATCCGGATTCCTTGCCAACGAAGCAAAAACGCTGGCGCTAGGCGAGCAATTGGGGGGGAAGCTCACGACCCCCGCGGTAGTCTACCTGTGTGGTGAACTGGGTGCGGGGAAAACCACCTTCAGCCGCGGCTTTTTGCAAGCTCGAGGCCACACGGGCTCGGTGAAGAGTCCCACCTACACCATTGTAGAGCCCTATGAGGCACTGCCCGCAATGCCCGTTTTTCATCTCGACCTGTACCGTCTCGGTTCAGCCGAGGAGCTGGCCTACTTGGGACTTGAGGATTATCTCGTCCGCGACGCCATTTTGCTCATCGAGTGGCCGGAGCGGGCACTGGCACATTTACCCCCGCCGACGTTTCAGATTACGCTAAAACCGGAGCATGAGGGTCGGAGGGTGATCTTGGAGGCACAGGGTGCGGCCTTGCTGAACGGACTGGTTGTTTGACATGGTGACCAGCGAGCAGGCCTGCGGCATACCGTTGCGTTTAGCTTGCCTTGAGCGCTCGCTTATGGCGCTCCTAGGCGTGCTTGCGCTATTCGCCAGTGGACTTTTCTCCACCGCGAGCATGGCGGCTGAGGTCGGCGCAGTCAGGCTATGGCGCGCGCCCGATCACACTCGGCTGGTGCTGGATCTTTCCGAGCAAGTCACTTTCAGTACCTTGTCGCTGGACAAGCCCGAGCGCTTCGTTGTGGATTTACAAGACAGTCGCCTGACTTCTTCTTTGGCTGCATTGCCGCTAGATGGAACCCCGATTAGTCAGGTCCGATCCGGTATTCGTCAGGGAACCGATTTGCGCCTCGTGCTGGATTTGCAGTCCAAGGTAAAGACCTCGGTATTTTTGTTACCTCCCAATGAGGTTACGGGCTACCGTGTGGTAATTGATTTGTTTGATCCCCTTGCGTCCCAGCCAGATCCTGACCCCGTGCTCTCAGTGGACAGTCTTGATGCCCGCCGTGACATCATCGTTGCGATTGATGCCGGCCATGGCGGTGAGGATCCCGGCGCCTCAGGTCCCAACCAGCTCCGGGAAAAAACGGTGGTGTTGCAGATTGCCAAGCGACTTGAGCGGCAGCTTGCCGGCGTGCCGGGTTTCAAACCGGTTTTGATTCGATCTGGCGATTACTACGTGAGTCTCAAAAATCGTCGCGACCGCGCGAGGGAACTGCAGGCAGACCTTTTTGTATCGTTGCATGCCGACGCATTCCGACAAACATCTGCGCACGGGGCATCGGTTTATGCATTGTCGACGCGGGGTGCCACCTCGACAGCGGCGCAGTATCTGGCAGAGAGCGAAAACGCGGCCGACCTCGTTGGCGGCGTGGAATTGGCCGACATGGACCCCGTACTGGCGAGCGTGCTGACGGATCTCTCCATGACCAGCACCCTCGATACCAGCTTGAATTTGGGGGCGCTGATTCTGGAACAGATTGGCGGTGTGGCGAGACTCCACAAAAAAAAGGTCGAGCAGGCGGGGTTCGCTGTGCTCAAGTCACCGGATGTCCCGTCGCTATTAATCGAAACGGGTTTCATTTCTAATCCAAACGAAGCGGGACAACTCTCGACACCGGCCTATCAGGACAAGATGGCACGGGCGATTCGCCGTGGGATTCAGAGTTGGTTTGCGCGACAACCGCCGCCCGGCACCTTGCTTGCATGGCAGCGCGAACAGGGGAGTCGCGAGGTGACGGTGGCGCCCGGTGACACCCTGTCTGAGATCGCGCAGCGCCACAGCGTCTCGGTGGCCTCCATAAAAACAACCAATGGCTTGACCCGCGATACCATTTTCGTGGGACAGACCTTGCTGATCCCGGACGCCTAGTTTTGCCGATTCGAATTCTCGAGCCGCGGCTCGCCAACCAGATTGCTGCGGGCGAAGTGGTGGAGCGACCCGCCTCGGTTGTAAAGGAAGCCGTCGAGAACAGCCTGGATGCGGGGGCGTCGCGTATCGAGATTGACGTGGAGGCGGGCGGTGCCCGATTACTGCGCATCCGTGATAACGGTGCCGGTATGCCAGAGACAGATCTCGCGCTCTCTCTGGCGCGCCATGCCACCAGCAAAATAAGCAGTATTGATGACCTTGAGGCCGTCAATTCCCTCGGGTTTCGCGGCGAGGCCCTGGCGTCGATTGCCTCGGTCGCTCGACTTGTGCTGACGGCCAACACAGAGGCCGAATCTGCGCGGGGGCATCAGGCGCGCTGCGAGGGCCGCGAGATGACGGTGCAAGTCAGACCCGCGCCACATCCCCGGGGCGCAACGCTGGAGGTGCGTGATCTGTTTTACAACACCCCCGCGCGACGCAAGTTTCTGCGCACGGAAAAAACGGAATTTGGCCATATCCTCGAAGTCATCAAGCGGCAGGCGCTATCCCGTCCCGATGTCACTTTTGTACTCAGTCATAATGGCAAACAAATCAGTCACTACTCGGCCGCCACTACTGAGAGCGATCAAACACGCCGGATAGCGTCGGTGTGTGGTAAAGAATTTGCCGAACACACGGTGCCGATTGACCGCGCTGCTGGCCCGTTGCGGTTGTGGGGTTGGGTCGCCGAACCCACTTTCTCGCGAAGTCAGGCCGATCTGCAGTACTTTTTTGTCAACGGCCGTGTCATCCGCGACAAGTTGGTTTCCCATGCGATCAGGCAGGCCTATCGCGACGTGCTCTTTCATGGGCGCCATCCAGCCTTTGTACTATTTTTGGAGCTCGATCCCGCCAGCGTGGATGTCAATGTGCACCCCACCAAACACGAGGTTCGCTTTCGCGAGGGTCGCGCCGTACATGATTTTCTTTTCAGCACGCTTGCCCGGGCCCTCGGTGATGTCCGTCCCGGGCAAATTTCTGTTGCGGCGGATCCATCGCCGGCTCAGGGCACGATGTCCCAGGGAACGATGCCGCTGGCCGCCGGCGGCTTGCCGACGTCGCTTGACGCTGAACCACAGCCTGCAGCGGCAGGGAGGGTTGGCGGTGGGCGAGGCAGCGGTGGCGGCTATTTCTTCGCTTCACCTGCCGGCGTCAGCACCGTGCCGCAGCCTGAATTTTCCGTGTCTGATGGCGACGTGCCGCCCCTCGGGTTTGCGATCGCCCAGCTGCACGGCGTGTATATTCTCTCGGAAAATCAGCATGGTCTGGTGTTGGTGGACATGCACGCGGCCCATGAGCGCATCACTTACGAACGCCTGAAGAGCGCTCGGCATAAGACCGGTATTACCCGACAGCCACTTCTGGTGCCGCAGAGTCTGTCAGTCTCGGCTCGCGAGGCAGCGGTTTGCGCCGAGCAAGCTGAGGAATTGATGGCGCTGGGCGTATGGGTCGAACCTGTAGGGGAGGAGACGGTGGTCGTGCGGGAGTTGCCGGCGGCCCTCATCGACGCTGACGCAGAAGCCTTGGTGCGAGATGTGCTGTCGGACTTGCTCGAATTTGGCACCAGTGACCGCGTAGCGAGTTCGATGGACGAGCTGTTGTCTACCATGGCCTGCCATGGATCCGTGCGCGCGAACCGTCGGCTGACCTTACCCGAAATGAATGCGTTATTGAGGGACATGGAGGAGACGGAGCGCTCGGGCCAATGTAACCACGGGCGCCCAACCTGGGTGCAGTTGGGTATGACCGATTTGGACAAGCTATTTTTGCGTGGACGCTGACGATGGATGAGCCGGTGTTGGCTCTGATGGGGCCGACCGCGTCGGGAAAGTCGGCCCTTGCGGAGCGGCTCGCGGTGACCTTCGGTGGAGAGCTGATCAGCGTGGATTCGGTGCTGGTCTATCGGGGGCTTTCGATCGGTGCGGCCAAGCCGGATTACCCCCATCACCTGGTTCACATGCGTGATCCCGCTCAGGTCTACACGGCTGCAGACTTTGCGCGTGACGCTCAACGCTGTATCGATGAAATCTACTCTCGTGGTCGCCGCCCAATTCTTGTCGGTGGCAGCATGCTGTATTTTCGCGCCCTGATTCAGGGTCTCGACGATGTGCCCGCGATTGATCCTGCGATTCGCGCGGCTATTGAGGCGCAGGCGCGCGCCGAGGGCTGGCCGGTGCTCCACCAGAGACTGGCGGAGGTCGATCCTGCTACCGCGGCGCAGCTGCACCCTAATCACAGTCAGCGCATATGCCGCGCGCTTGAAGTGTTCATGGGGACCGGCACACCTTTGAGCGAGTGGCAGCAGGGCGGTGCGCGGCGAGCGTCAGCGGCTGCCAATTATGAATGCATTGCACTCTGCCCCGAGCCGCGTGCCGTGCTGCATGCGCGGATTGCGCAGCGCTTGAACGCGATGTTTGACGCGGGGCTAATCGAAGAGGTCAGGGCGCTGTATCAGAGAGGAGATTTACACAGGGATTTACCGGCCATCCGAGCGGTGGGCTACCGTCAGGTTTGGTCCTTTCTGCAGGGAGAGCTGAGTCTGGCTGAATGTCGCGACAGAGTGCTGGCGGCGACGCGGCAATTGGCCAAGCGACAACTGACCTGGCTAAGAAGCTGGCCGGATCTGACCTGGATCCTTACTGATGCGCAGGGGCGGCTGATACCGGCTGAGGCGCCCTCGGTCGTCGGAGAAGAGGTTGAGCGAGCGACGCCGCCGGCGACGACTTGGAAAAACCGCATCATGCAACTCATGCGGAACTTTTAGCTGACGCCGGTATCGTAGTAGAATAGGGACACTCCACTGCGGTGGAGTTTTTTGTCGCCGATGGCTTGGCGGCCGTAACGTGCTTCTTCGTGAAGAGCACCTGTTTTTGATTTTGAAAACAAGGAGTACCCATGTCGAAAGGGCATACCCTACAAGACCCTTACCTCAACGCATTGCGCAAGGAAAGAGTTCCGGTATCGATCTATTTGGTGAATGGCATCAAGCTACAGGGCCAAATTGAATCATTCGACCAGTTCGTTGTTCTGTTGAAGAACACGGTATCGCAGATGGTCTACAAACACGCTATTTCAACAGTTGTCCCAGCCCGCAACGTGCGCTTACCCGCTGCGGACGGTGAGGCGTCAGCTGAAGATTGACCTGCTGGCGCTCCAATGGGGCGCCGCTTGATCCCCCATGTTTTTTGAGCGCCATCAGGGTGGTGAACGCGCCGTGTTGGTCCAGCTGCAGCTGGACGGGCACGGGCGTGACCTCAGTTTGTTGGAATTTGAGGAGCTGGTGAGTTCTGCCGGCGGGGAGCCGGTTGCCACCATAACGGGATCGCGCCGGGCACCTCATGCCAGAACCTTCGTTGGCGAGGGCAAGCTCAATGAAATTCTGGCGGCGTGTCGTGATCACGACGCGGCGCTGGTAATTTTTAATCACGCCCTGACGCCAAGCCAGGAGCGTAATCTTGAGCAGGCGCTCTCCTGTCGGGTGCTGGCAAGGACCGGCCTCATACTGGATATTTTTGCGCAGCGGGCGCGCACCCATGAGGGCAAGTTACAGGTGGAGTTGGCGCAGCTGACGCACATGAGCACGCGCCTAGTCAGAGGGTGGACCCACCTCGAGAGGCAAAAAGGGGGTATTGGTCTTCGCGGGCCGGGTGAAACCCAATTAGAAACCGACCGCAGATTATTGCGCGCCCGCATTAAGTCCATTCAAGGGCGTCTGGAGCGTGTTCGCAACCAACGAGAGCAGAGCCGGCGTGCCAGACGACGCGCGGAATTACCGGTGTTGTCGCTGGTCGGTTATACCAATGCCGGCAAGTCTACGTTGTTTAATCGATTAACCTCATCGACCGTGTACGCCGCAGATAAATTATTTGCGACGCTGGACCCCACGCTGGCTCGGGTAGATATCGAGCATCTGGGGCCTGTTCTATTTGCCGATACCGTGGGGTTTATCTCTGACTTGCCGACAACTTTGGTAGAGGCTTTTAAAGCGACTTTGGAAGAAACGGCCAATGCCAGCCTGCTCCTGCACGTCGTCGACGTTTCGGCTGACAACCGCGAGGAGTTGATGGCGGATGTGCAGGCGGTACTGGGAGAAATCCGTGCAGATGAACTCCCTCAATTGGTGGTGTTCAACAAGCTGGATTTACTGGAGCAACCCGCCCGCATCTCGAGAAACGAAGAGGGGTTGGCGGTGGCAGTTTATGTATCGGCGGTCACTGGCGAGGGCATTCCTCATCTGCTGGAGGCGGTGCAAGAAAGGCTGTCGGTGGCACTCTTTGACGAGGAGGTTGTGTTGGATGCAACCCACGGGCGTCTGAGAGCGGCCCTGTACGATCAGGGTGCGGTTTGCACCGAGGAGTGGCTGTCAGATGGCAGTTCGCGGCTGCACATTCGAATGCCCCTGTCGGATTGGCGACGTTTGAGCCGCTAGTGCAGCGCTTGTCCGATGGCAGGGGGAGAACCCACTGTGGGGGATAAAACGTCGATAAAGTCCCGATCTTGTACCGGGGTTTGATAGACTAGGCGGCCTTCTGATGAGGAAACACGTTATGTCTTGGAATGAGCCCGGGGGCGGTAATAATGGCCCTCGTGATCCCTGGGGGGGTGGCAATCAGGGGCCACCCGATTTGGATGAAGCGTTCAAGAAGCTGCAGCAAAGTATTGCGGGGCTCTTTGGAGGAGGTCGCCGTGGTAGCGGTCCCGCCAAAGGGGGCGTGTCGAGTGCCTTGTTAGGTGTGATTCTGGGTGGCGTGCTCATGGTGTGGGGCCTGATGGGCTTTTATCAGCTGGATGAGCAAGAGCGCGCCGTGGTGCTGCGGTTTGGCGAGTATCACGCCACCCTGACGCCTGGTTTGCAGTGGAATCCGCCGCTCATCGACGAAGTGATTACAGTGAATACCACCAAAGTAAGGGCCGCAGGTTTGCGTGAAGTCATGCTGACTCAGGATGAGAATATCGTCGAGGTCAGCATGTCTGTGCAATATGTGATTAGTGATCCTCAGAGCTTTGTACTTGAGGTGCGCGATCCCGAAGTTTCATTGCAGCATGCAGCGCAGAGTGCCCTGCGCCATGTGGTTGGAGACACTACTATGGATCTAGTGTTGACCGAGGGTCGTGCTGCCATCGCATTCGAAGTGCGTGACAGGCTGCAGCAATATCTAAATGACTACACCACAGGGATTCAGGTTTCCAAGATCAATATCGATGAGTCCAAACCGCCGGCTCAGGTTCAGGGCGCTTTTGATGATGTGATCAAAGCCAGAGAGGACGAGGAGCGCGTGAAAAATGAAGCGCAGTCCTATGCCAATGGCATCGTCCCTGAAGCGCGAGGTCGCGCCCAGAGAGTTTTGGAGGAGTCAAACGCTTACCGAGATCAGGTCATTGCTAGGGCGGATGGTGAAGCCCAGCGTTTCAATCAGCTCCTCGAGGAGTACCGCAAGGCGCCAGAGGTGACAAGAGAGCGACTCTACATCGACTCGGTTCAGTCGGTCTTTGCCAACACCAATAAAGTGATGGTGGATGTGGACGGCGGCAACAACGTGCTGTATCTGCCGCTGGATAAAATGGTGCCTAGCGCGGGTCAGCCCCGCGGTGTTGGCGGACGCGGTGCTATGAGTGAGAGAGAAATGCGTGAAATAGCGGATCAGGTGACAGAGCAGTTGCGGCGGGATCTGGATGCCGCTGCCGCGCGGCGAGGAGGGCGTTAAGTATGACCAGACAAACCTTTCTCGGCGTGATCATTGCCATTGTGCTGGTGGTGCTCTCCAATAGTTTGTACGTCATCAGGGAAACGCAACGGGGCGTGTTGTTGAAATTCGGTGAGGTTGTGGACCCAGACCTCAAGCCCGGTCTGCACATTAAGATGCCATTCGTGAATGCCGTACGTAAGTTTGATGGCCGTATTTTGACGGTCGACAGCAGTCCAGAGCGATTCTTTACTCAAGAAAAGAAAGCATTGATCGTGGATTCCTATGCCAAGTTCCGGGTCACCGATACGGCAAAGTATTACACTGCGACGAACGGCGAGGAACTTCGGGCAGCGGGACTTCTCTCCCAGCGGATCAATGATGGGCTACGAAACCAAGTAGCGACGCGTACCGTGCAAGAGGTGGTCTCGGGTGAACGAGACCAGTTAATGCAGGCTATTACTGCCCAACTTAATGAGGTCGCAAATGAGGAGTTGGGGGTTGAGGTAATTGATGTGCGGGTCAAGAAAATCGACCTGCCGCCTGATGTGTCAGAGTCGGTCTATCGCCGAATGAATGCCGAGCGTGAAAAGGAAGCCCGTGAACTGCGCTCAGAGGGTAAAGAGCTGGCTGAAGGTATTCGTGCTGCGGCGGACAGAGAGGTGACTGTGATCGAGGCTAACGCATTCCGCGACGCGGAGATTGTTCGCGGTAATGGAGATGCAGAGGCAACGCGGATCTATGCGGAAGCCTTTAACCAGGATCCGGAGTTCTACTCCTTCACTCGTAGCCTAGAGGCTTACCGGGAGACGTTTAACGCGGGTAGCGATGTGATGCTGTTGCAGCCCGACAGTCAGTTCTTCCAGTACCTCAGGGATCCAAAGGCCGCTAAGTAAATCCGCATCTAACCGTTTGGGGGCGGAGCCGCCCCCAAACCGCTCTACAGCATGTGTTATTCTCAGGCCGAACGCGTTCGGCGACGAATACCCTGACGGAATCACAATGACCACTGAAAATCGCTGGCTATTGCCCGAGGGTATTGATGAGCTCCTGCCCGAACAAGCCGGGCGGCTGGAGGCGCTGCGGCGTGACCTGCTCGATCAATGTGCGACCTGGGGTTACCGCTACGTTATTCCACCGCTGGTTGAGTTTACCGACTCATTACTCGTAGGCCTTGGCGCTGATCTTGACTTGGTGACGTGTAAGTTCACCGATCAAATGAGCGGACGCATGCTCGGCGTGCGGGCCGACATTACGCCGCAGGCTGCCCGGATCGATGCTCACAGTTTAGGTGAACCGGGCGTCACGCGGCTTTGCTACGCCGGATCGACCTTGCAGACGGTGCCTCAGGCCAGCGGGGTGGGTCGCTCCCCCATCCAGTTAGGGGCTGAAGTGTTCGGCAGTGCCTCGATTGAGGCCGATACCGAGGTGATCACGTTACTGCTGTCGTTACTCGAAAGCGCTGAGGTAGAGGCGGCGGTGACGCTGGATATTGGGCATATCGGCATTTATGACGCATTGTTTTCCGAGGCGCTGCTAGAGCCAGCAATTGAGCGTCAGGTTTTTGATGCATTGCAACGAAAATCGGGTCCGGATATTGAGCGCCTGGCGGCGCTGTTGCCGCCGGAGGTGGCAACAAAGCTCCAACAACTGGCCTCGCTGCATGGATCTCCCGATGTGCTGCAACGCGCGCGCGACGTTTTTGCGGGTCAGGATGTGGTTCAACACGCACTGGACGATCTGGAAAAAGTGCTGGCGAGAGTGCGGGATGGCTTCCCCAATGTGGGGCTCTATGTCGACTTAACTGAACTGCGCGGTTTTCGTTACCACACGGGTCTGGTCTTTGCGGTGTACCTCGAGGGTCGAGGGTCTGCGGTGGCCAAGGGTGGAAGGTATGACAGCATTGGAGCGGTATTTGGCCGCAATCGGCCGGCCACTGGGTTTGCCATCGATCTGAAGGCGCTAGTTGAGGACGCGCGGCGATCCCCATCTGTTGGCTCGCTGATCATCGCTCCTCAAGGCGCTGACTCCGGTTTACTCGCAGCTATTTCGGCTTTGAGAGCCGCGGGGCATCGGGTGGTGGTCGATCTTGGCGAGGGCGTTGAATCAGTAGACGCACAGTGGCTGGTTCTGAAAGAGGGTGAATGGGTGGTAGAGGAATCTTCATGAGCCGCAATGTTGTCGTGTTGGGCACGCAGTGGGGAGACGAAGGTAAAGGAAAGATCGTTGATCTCTTAACCGAACAGGCCGACGCCGTTGTGCGTTTTCAGGGCGGACACAATGCAGGACACACCTTGGTGATCGGCGGGGAAAAAACCGTCTTGCATTTGATTCCCTCCGGCGTGCTCCGCTCGGGTGTGGAATGTCTGATTGGCAATGGGGTGGTTTTGTCCCCCGAGGCCTTGTTGAAAGAAATGGATGCGCTTGAGGCCAACGGTGTCCCTGTGCAGGACCGCCTGAAGGTCTCGGCAGCTTGCCCGTTGATCCTCCCTTACCACGTTGCGCTGGATCAGGCGCGGGAAACCCGTCGCGGAGAGAAGAAAATTGGTACCACGGGGCGTGGCATCGGCCCGTGTTATGAAGACAAGGCCGCAAGGCGCGCACTGCGGCTCGGGGACTTGCGCGACCCAGAGCGCTTTCAAGCATCTCTGGAGGAAGTGCTCGATTATCACAACCATGTGCTAGCGCATTACTACGGGGTCGAGACGCTGGCCGTATCTGCAGTCCTCGATCAGGCCCTTGCTTATGCGGAGCGCCTGCTGCCTATGATGGCTGACGTGACCTCCCTGTTACATGATTATCGCAAAACGAATGCACGCCTGCTGTTTGAAGGAGCGCAGGGTTCGCTGCTTGATATTGACCATGGCACGTATCCCTATGTGACCAGCTCCAATACCACTGCTGGCGGAACTGCAACTGGTTCGGGGTTTGGTCCGCTGTATCTGGATTACGTGTTGGGTATCACCAAGGCTTACACCACCCGAGTCGGCTCTGGCCCTTTCCCCACAGAGTTATTTGACGACGTTGGTCAGCGATTGGCCGAGCGCGGCCATGAATTTGGCGCCACCACCGGAAGAGCGCGCCGCTGCGGCTGGTTTGACGCGGTCGCATTGCGAACGGCTGTGAATATTAATTCGGTCTCGGGACTGTGCCTGACAAAGCTCGATGTACTTGATGGTCTTGAGGAAATTGCCGTCTGCGTGGGCTATACGAATGCCAAGGGGGAACCGGTCGGTAATCCCATTGATGCAGTGGACTACGAGGATGTCATGCCTGTCTATGAGACCGTGCCGGGCTGGAGCGAGTCTACCGTTGGCGTAAAAAGTGAGAGCGCACTACCTGATAATGCGAGGGCCTACATAGCGCGCATCGAAGCGCTGGTGGGCGCCCCTATCGATATTATTTCTACCGGTCCCGATCGAGATGAAACCATCGTGTTACGGCACCCTTTTACTGATTAGATCATCATGTTGACACTCAACAAGATTCTTTCCCTGCTTATCTATCCGCTGTCCCTGTGTTTGATTTGTTTCGTATTTGCTCTCGTGTTTCGGGCACGGGGTGCTGTCGTCAAAGCCAACACCCTGACAATTCTGGCCACCATTTGGCTTTATTTCTGCTCAACGGAGTGGGGGGCGGGTGCACTGCTGTCACCCCTAGAGAGCGCTTACCCCGCTTTTGTTAATGAGGAGTTACCCAACGCACAGGCGATTTTAGTGCTGGGTGGTGGTACTTCTGGAGAGTCGCAATTTGGTCAAGGCGGGGATCTGAACCACGCGGCCGATCGCTTGTGGTTGGGTGCGGCGCTGCACCGTGCAGGCAAGGCGCCTCTCATCGTGCTTTCCGGTGGCTCTGTGCATCCTGACGCGGTCCCGGAATCGCGGCTGATGGCGCAAAAGCTGAAGGCTATTGGTATTCCCGAAACGGCATTGTTGTTGGAGTCGGAGAGCCGCACGACCCGTGAGAACGCTCTGTACTCTTGGTCGCTGTTGCAGGAGCTTGGCATTACCCACGTTTTATTGGTCACCAGCGCGAGTCATATGCGCCGCGCAGCCGCTGTTTTTGGCGCCCAAGGTTTTGTGGTGACCTCGGTGGCAACCGATCATCAGATGCCCCTTCGAGTTGGGCCAGTGCCCGGTTGGCTCCCCACGCTCGATCGCCTGGCACGATCCAGTCAGGCGATCCATGAGTGGGTTGGTTATTGGGTGTATGAACAGATGGGACACTTCGAACCGCCCCAGGTAACCTTGGAAACCTGAGGGATCAGATGTAAAGCGTCTTCAGGTCGCTATAGTTTTGGCCCGTCCAGCGGCGGAAAGCGCGATAGAAACTGTTTACCTCTGCATAGCCCAATTCCCAGGCAACGGACTTGCCCGGCAACCACCGTTTAAGCAGCATTTGGGCACAACGATGTTGGCGAACCTGATCCAAAATATGCTGATAGTTGGTGCGATCAGCCCGTAACCGTCGGCGCAGCGTCGTGGGGCTGATGTGCAAGTGATCGGCGACTTCCTCTGAGCGAAGTCTCGACAGGTCGCCCTTGAGTAGCAGGTCAATGACTGACAGCGACGTCCGCGATAGATCGTGGGGCGCTCGCCCGGTAATACGTATGGATAGTTCGGCTGGCACCTCCGGCCCGGGACGGGTTAAGCCCTGCCCAAAAGTGCTCCACTGACTTTTTTGGCGACCGCGGTCAACTCTTGCTGGCCGCTGCAGATAGATAGGATAGTGATGACGGTGCTGGTTATCAGGTGTTCTTAAGTCTTTCATATTAACGTCCTTGTAGGATCATTATTTCCCCAAAGGGCCCGGTGGAGACAATCCGTGTCTCGGCCAATCAGGTTAACCCAAACGCGGATGAAGGCCAGAGAAAAGACCGGAAAGGATCACATTTACTGTCTGGTAAAAGCGTTAAGCGCGGTAGCCTCATCTGCCAGCCAGACGGATACGCGGGCTACCCTGGCGTTGGAAGGGTCGTGAGCGTCACACTTTTAGGGCAGTAAAGGGGGTGTCGCGGCATTCCCAAAGCCGTGATACCCAGACAATAGGCTTTATCCAGTGTCTTGTGCACGGCGGCGCCTCTGCCCATCAGAAGACCCCCGTTGCCCCAGGCGGCAATGACGGGCGTAGTCTCTTCCATGGCGCGCCGGAGCCAAAAATCAGTCCTGGGACCAATCGGGTCAGTGACGGTTTTCAACTCGCCGGGGTCCGTGGCGCATAAGGAGAAAAGATTCACCAGCAGCAATGACCCATAACCCCACCCTTGGGCGAAGGTGAGGCATCGCCTGAGGGTGGCGTCATCATGATGTGCGTCGGCCGTTGAGGGATTCAGGCAGATAAAAACACAGCCTGTAAGACGGGGTTCCCATACCCTGCGGAGCCAGTAACGGTAGCGGCGACAGCGAGAGAAACCGGCTTCACTCAGCGTGCACGGAGTGTCAGTCATCGTTTGGGTCTGATGAGGGCGCTATGTTGTTCACGAGTCCTGCGCTAACAATGCGGAGAGTGAGCCGAGTCGCTGGGAATGTAGGCCTACATGGTATGGTTTTGTCAAACGCATGCGGTGCCACCGGCGCACTCGATGGATCTGTCGGTCGGGGTCTACCGGTAAGCTGCGATGCGGCGTGCTGTAACGGTGAGTATCTGAGGAGGGGGACATGATTTTATTAACTGGTGTAACGGGGCGCGTTGGTCGTGCCACAGCCGGCGCGCTACTGAATGCCGACGTTGCCTTCAGAGCATTGGTGCGCGACCCGAGCAAGCTTCCTCAGATCGACCCCCGAATGGATGTGATCAGCGGCGATCTGAGCGACCCCCAGTCGGTAAAGCGAGCCCTCGCGGGTGTTGATCGGGTGCTTGTTGTGATGGGAAATCATCCGGATCAGGCGCTCCTTGAGCGGCAATTTGCGACTCTGGCGGCAGAGGCAGATGTCACCCATTTGGTCAAGGTCTCCTCTATGGAAGCGGGTGAAGATGCCAGTGCTGTCCTGCCGCGGACTCATTACGAAACGGAGCAACACATTGTTGCCAGTGGATTGAACTGGACTTTTTTACGGCCCAATTTTTACATGCAGAATATGCTTATGTATGCGGAGGCGATAAAGCACGGCGGCACCTTTGCGCTGCCTCTGGGGACTGCACTGACGGCCATGATTGATACCAACGATGTGGGTGAGGTGGCCGCGGCGGTGCTTTCAGCGGAGGGCCATGGCGGCGAGGTTTATGAGTTGACCGGCCCCGACCTAATGAGTTTTCACGAGGTTGCAAAGCGTCTCGGTAACGAGATTGGACGTGACGTGAGGTATCATGAGCAGTCTCCTGAGGAGTTCAGAGCGACGTTGGAGCGCTTTATTACCTCGCGCTGGCAACTCGACGCGGTGTGCGAGCTATTCGCGGAAATTGCGGCGGGGTCGCTGGCGTATCGCACCGACACCGTTCAGAAACTGCTGGGACGCCCTGCCGCAGCGCTGGAGTTATTTGCGCAGCGGTGCGCCCCGAGTTTCGGTGGGGGTGGTGCGTAAACAAATGGGCAAGCATGATGGCGCGGCCGCCTCGGGGACTGGAGGTCTGCGCCGCCGTGGGGAGCTGTGTGTGATGAACAATCAATTGAGGAGAAAGCGATGCCACCGATGACAGCGCTGGGCTGGTTTCATACTGCGATGGGTGTGTTAGCGATCGGCACGGCGGTTTTCACGCTGCGTCGCCATCACTTCATTAGTCTGGCCAGCTTCTCAGGGCGAATCTATTTGCTGATTACGCTGGTGGTGGCGGGGTCGGCGCTCATGATCTACAACCAGGGCGGTTTTGGTGTTGGGAACATGCTGGCTGTGTTGACGCTGGTAGCGCTTGCCGTTGGGGCGCTGATGGAACGGCGTCCGTTACTGGGGCCTTTCTCCATTTATCTGCAGACAGCGGCTTATTCTGCCACTGTGCTTTTTCACATGGTGCCAGCCATCACCGACTTTTTGCGGCGACTTCCGGTGGGAGACCCGTTTGCGGATTCCCTGGACGCTCCGCTGGTAAGAGGGTTCCATTTGACCTTTTTATCGCTGTTTGCGCTCGGTTTACTGTGGCAGTGGCGCGCCCTGAAGTGCCGAGATAGCGCCGACGACGGTGGCTTCTGATGTTGTTCATCGGCATCGTGGTCGCGTTTGTTGTCGTCATTGTGACGTGTATGATAATGATCAATCGTTGGATGGTGGCAGGGCGGCCCCGAGACAATGATCAAGATGATGGGTAGCGATCTCAAAGGCGTGTTCTCTCGCCGCGATGGTGGGGTTAACGCCACTGTTGAATTGGCCCTCGAGTTTTCTTTATGAGAACGTTTGCAGCGGTTTTAATGGGAGTAAGTACTTACATCGGCTGCATGATGACGGGTTGGTTCAATGGCGTATTTGCGGCCTTCATGGCCACCATTGTGTTTGTATTTGTGAGCGTGTTCAAAGGCTTTAAAAAGAAGAAGCCGGGGTCGGATCCGGATGACCCTGGCCCCTAGATTTCCGTAGCGTGGTGCACAACCGGGCGCCGGGTTATTGCGGCACCGGCCGCATAACAATGAGGGAATCCGCAGCTCAGTGGATTTGTGTTCCTTTTGGACACTCTGCGGTAGGTGCGGGCGTGCACTGATTATCAAGGGTCGATCCCTTAAAACTCTGCCCCTTTCCGTTTAGGTACCCTTCATAGACTTCCAGCAGACGCATGGCGTGACTGAGGAGCCGTCTAGAGCCCTCATGCCCTGTTTCCGCGCCGCTACAGGCGGTCGATAGCAGCTGCTGGTTGATCAGGAAGGCGAAGAAGGTATCGGGCAGTTCGGGATACTGCTCGGCAAACTGACGCACGAGCAAAATGGCTGCATTGCCCACTTCCTCGCTGATGCGGAGCACCTCCTGATCGCTGATTGATTGGTCTTTTCTGGCGCGATATTCGCTAAAGCTGATCACTCGCTCGCCCATGACCCGAAGCTCCTATTTGCGGTTTGCATTAAAGGAATCATCGGCCGTAATAGGTTTGCGCTTTAGTTGACGTGATCTGGCCAGCAACGACCGACCGCCAGAACGGCCGGTTAGCGCTGCTGTATGCCACGCCGTAACAACGGATGTCGTTGCGTGTCAGTCGTTATCCGGCAGCAGCCAGAACTTGAATCGGCTCTGGATTCGGATGTTGGCGAGGTAGATGGCAGTGGTGGCTCGGGCGCGTTCCCAGGCGCTACCTCTGCTTCGAATGAATTGCCTGTTGGTGCGCAGCAATGACGCCTCGATGCGATCCAGGTCAGATCGCATTGCCTTGAGAGACTGCCTTGACTCTGAGACGGGCATAGATTCAACCAGCATTTCGCACTACCTCATATTGGAGTGCCCCCAGTTTGCGGGCACTATATATTGGTGTTTGACAAGATTATGCTGTATTCGCTTGGTGTTGAAAGCGGAAATATCACCACTCGCTAATCCGTGGTCTGTGCTACTCGCTCCGCCCGAGGCCGCCGCGCGGTTGGCGTTAGAGGCCCAGGGCGCGCGCGAAAGACGTCATCAAAGCGAGGCTAGTGACGCCCAGCCCCACCGCCAAGGTTTGGGGTGTGGCCCAAAATTGGGCCGAAGCGGGGGTCTCGGGCTGCGCAAGCCCGGTATTAAAAGCGCAAATATCCTGAATCGCCGCCTCCAGAGCAGCCCGCTCTTCGCCGGATAGCAGCATCGCCTGAGTCTGTCTGTCCATGACATGTCCTCCGATTTCGCCAAAGCATAGCAATATGCAAATATAATTGCAATATGCAAATATTACGGCTTAATGGCTGCCAGCGCAACGGAGTCGCCGAACACGAGGGCCCCCATCAAGCTATCGTCTAATCATCCGATGTCTTTTTTGACGACTCCGCGGACATGAAGACATGGCAGGGCAAAAAGAGCATTCGGCATCCACTGGGATGACAATTGTTGAGGGTCAGCCCGGCACAATTCGGGACGGGAATCTCATCTACCTCAATGCGACGGCCAAGTTGGTGTGTCAGTTGGACGCGTCGCGCCGCCAGCTGGATCGTCTTGAGCGTCACGCGGACCGAATGCTCAGGAGCGTTGGCGCTGCCTGACTTCCCTCAGCAGGTATGCCGATAGATTTCAGACTGGGTGTCGTCAGTTGAGATTGTAGGCCACTTGCGACTGAACGCACGCTGCAGCAGCTCTCCCCCCGTCATGCCTTCAACTTCGCCAGGTTGTTCAGCAGCATATTCCATCAGCACTTTTTTTAGCGTGCCGAGGCTGGTGTCTCGAGGTATGCAGGCTTTGCGGCGCACCTGATCAATATCGGCATCGGCCCAGCTACCGAGGTACCCCGCGCACCAGCCACTCTCGTATGCACCCTCACTGTTACAGTTGGCCACCAGGCCTTTGCCGCTGTAATACGCTGCACTCGCGCCTTGGCTGGCCGGTGCGATCAAGAGGAAGGCGATAAGGTAAATGGTCGCTGATCTCATAATGATATCCAGTGTCGAATAATAAACGGCGCAGTGCGTTACCTGTGGTCATCCCTAAAACAGTAACATTTAATGTACCGCCACGCGCCGGGGTTGTGCATGGAAATATTGCTTTAGGCAGCCGCTCCCATTCCCAGCCACGCACTGGTCGCTTTTTTGGCGGTCATCCTTGGCGGCCTGCAGCTCACCCGTGCCAAGGGAACGCGCCAGCATCGCCCGCTTGGGAGGATGTGGGTGGCACTGATGGCCTACGTAGCTGCATCTTCTTTTTTTATTAGCGAAATCAAATTTTGGGGCACTTTTAGCCCGATCCACTTGCCCAGTGGTTGGACATTGTCCTCGCTGGTGATGGCAACTTAACATGCTCGCAGGGGCAATATCCGACAGCATAATCTCTGGATGGTGCTACTGTATGCTCTGGCTTTACTGGTAACAGGGTTAGTTACCCTGCGGCCGGGTCTAGTGATGCGTGCGGTTATTTTTGGCACTTAGCCGTTCATGATGGCGCGTTGTTTTTAGTTATCGCAACGCTGAGGAGAGGTAACGGCAATGATTTCCGGGTGCTGTTTTTGTCACGCTGTGCAATATGAGCTTTCTGCAAAATCGCAGATGCAAGGCTTGTGCTACTGCACGGATTGCCAGACCATCGGTGGCAGTGCGCACTGGACATCCTGCGCCGTTGCGCCGTCTGACTTTCAGCTGGTGCGAGGCACTTTGACCGGCTACACCTACGATCCGGGTTCTGGCCGCGAGGTAACCAGACACTTTTGTGGTATTTGTGGCACTCAAATCATGGTGCAGTCTGATGTCTTAGGGGTGGCATCCGTGAATGCAATGACTTTTGATGATCACTCGCAATTTGAGCCAACAATCGCTTACTTCAGTGGCAGTGCGCCTCGGTGGTGTGAGGTTGATAAAAACTTAACGCCCTTTGCTGGCGCTTGATGCAGAACGGTCTTCAACATTTATGTTGGCCAACAGAATAGAGTGCCTGACTCGCGTCGAGCGAGTCCCACACGGTTAAGCCAGAGAGGACTCATGACACTAAAATTAACAATCAATAGCGAGTCGCATGACCTCAGTCACATCGATCCCGATATGCCCTTGTTATGGGCGTTGCGAGATCATTTGGGGTTAGTAGGGACCAAGTATGGTTGCGGCATCGCGCAGTGCGGGGCCTGCACAGTGTGGTTGGATAATGAGCCCGCCCGTGCCTGCCAGCTGCCTGTGGGTCAATTGCAGGGCAAGTCAATCACCACTGTCGAGGGATTGGCATCTGACGCTTTGCATCCTGTCCAGCAGGCGTGGATTGACCACGATGTAGCGCAATGCGGCTATTGTCAGGCGGGACAGATTATGTCGGCGGCGGCGCTGCTGGCACGTAATCCGAGTCCGTCTGATGAGGACATCGATGTCGCAATGGCGGGCAA
>Ga0181558_10001544_pt1 | contig 22079 bp, 9 predicted proteins | sample 011ome_22_FD_133754 | JGI IMG/M metagenome (GOLD analysis project Ga0181558, IMG submission 133754) | Coastal salt marsh microbial communities from the Groves Creek Marsh, Skidaway Island, Georgia - 011507BT metaG (megahit assembly) | ecosystem: Environmental > Aquatic > Marine > Intertidal zone...
CAATTATTTACGGCTCGGCTTTCGCGTCGCACGCTTCGGTTTCGCCGTTACCGATGAAGCAAAAGATAGTCTCTTGCATTCCGTTCGGGTTACGGCAATAGTTAGATTCTAAACCTTGGCCCGGGTTGTCGTCCGGCGTGATTGTCGTTTGGACCCAATTCTTGCACTCAACGCCAGAACGAGAGTGGGTTTGTTTACCTCTGTACGTTAACCCGTTCTCGATGACGGTTTCATCCTCTGGGTCTTGCACCATTAACTCCGGATCCTCGCCTTCTTCAAGTTCTTGCTCGATGACGGTTTCATCCTCTGGGTCTTGCACCTTTAACTCCGGATCCTCGCCTTCTTCAAGTTCTTGCTCCAAGTCTTTGATTTCACTTTCCGCAGATATCGAATCTTCTAAATCGCCCTCCTCTTCGTTCACTTGCGTCACTGGCGCATCTTCGTCGCTGACTAACGCGGTGGTCAACGCTTGGTCTTCTTGCAAACCGTCTTGGCCGAGTTGTTGTTCCGTGGCCGCCGCCGTCTTGTCTTTGCACGTCGCCGCCGGTCCCATGTCCGGCATGGCGCACTTGAATCGCGCGTGGAACGCGGTAGCGCCAGAGAACATCATGCCTTGGTTTTGGTTCGACGCTTGGCCGGTGAACGAAGACACGTCTTGAGCAAACGACTTGGCGCGTTGGAACATGCCTTGCATGCCGTCCGATTTCGAGGCGCCAGTGTTCCACTTACCAACTGGTTGGTCAAACCTCTCGGCGCCCTCGAATTGACTCACAAAGTTTTCCACGTGCGACGTGTCCCAATCCGAAATGTCTTGGTTAAAGTTAATCGCGTCTTTAAACATGCCTTGCATGGTCTTCGCTTTACTCGTGTTCCATTTAGAAATGTCAGCGTTGAACGCGGCGTTGCCGTTGAACATTCCTTGGAAGTTTTCCACGTTCGAGACGTCCCAGTTCGAGATGTCGGAATTGAACAATGGGCAACTGTAAAACATTTGGTACGCGGTAGTTAATGAGGACGTGTCCCATTCGGACAAATCACCGTTGAATGCCGTCTTACCTTTGAATAACTCTTGCATGTTCGTGACTTTGGAGACGTCCCAATCTTTCATGACGCCAAGTCGCGACTTGGCACCAAAGTGCGGGCAGTTCCCATCGTTCGGCGCTTCTTGCAAACACTTGTTCACGGCTTCTTTGATGTTTGCGTTGGTCAACTCCTTCGGCGCTTGTAATGGTTCACACAACTCCGCGACGTTATTTCCGACGTAACAATAGATAGACTTTTGGTTGTCTGGGTTACGGCAGAAGTTACCGGATAAATCACCGTCCGGGTAATCGAACGCCGTGCGTTGCGTGTATTGCCACGCGACGCACTCTTTACCAGTTTTAGTGAAGGTTTGGAAGCCTCTGTACGAGGTACCGTCGCCTTCGATGACTTCAACCGCCGGATCAAAGTTACCTTTTTTCTTCGCTTGTTTTTCTTCTTCTTTTGTTTCCGGAGTCTCGTCAAACCCGACGTTGGCTTCAACGTTTGGTGGGTTCATCTTTTGCTCTTCCGTTTGTAAAGCTTCAGCTTCCGTCTTCAACGCATCCGCGGTTTGCTCGACTTCTTGTAAAATTTCAGTGAACGAGTTTTCCTGTTGGTTCGCGGCGGTTTGTTCCATGGATGCGGCGACGACGCTGGCATCCGGCTCCGCGGATTCCTCCGGCATGGAGCTGCCTTCGAGCGGGTCGCACAACTCGGATTGACCACCACCAACGTAACACCAGATCGATTCTTGCGCCCCGTGTGGGTTACGGCAGAAGTTTTCTTCTAAACCTTCGGTCGGGTTATCGTCAGGAGTGGTGGTGGTTTGCACCCACTTCTTACACTCCAGGCCGGACCTTGATTTCGCTTGCTTCCCTCGGTACGCTTGACCGTTTCCGACGACGCGCTCGTCGTCCGGCGATTGCGGTTGAACGACTTCTCCGGTTTCGGCAAAGGATCCGTCCGCATCGGATTGAAAGTGCATCGGTTCTCTAGACCCAATCGTATCGTCCATCTCGTCCGCCGTCGGGCCGTTCGTAACCGGCACCTCCTCGGTGACGATAATCTCCCCGACTTGCGGTTCTTGCGGGTTCGGTTGCATCTCTTCCTGAGCTTGCACCAACTCTCGCTCCAATCGTTCGACTTCTTCTTGATCTTTAGTCAAAACAGCTTTCGAATCGTACCCGAGCGGTTCGCACGCCTCCGTTTCGCCTCCGCCGACGAAGCAAAAGATGCTCTCTTGCACTCCTCCCGGGTTGCGGCAGTAGTTTTCAAGCAAACCGTCCATTGGGTGGTCGTCCGGGGTGATTGTCGTTTGCACCCAGCTCTTACAATCTTTTCCGGTGATCGATTTCGTTTGTTTCCCGCGATAGGTGGTTCCGTTTCCGACGAGTTGTTCGCTCAAATCGTCGGTAACACCATCGGCGGTACCCGCGGTCTCTCCCATTCTGAAGAGGTGCTTTTGGCTCGCAGAAGACGACCCCGTGGAGACAGCCAACGCGCTTCCGACGCACAAAGCGCCGATGGCGACAAACTTTGTCGTTTTGCCAACTCTCGCGAACATCGTCGTCGTCGCCGCCGCCGCCGGTTTGTTGTTATCGGACGCGTTCGTCTCGATCGCATTCGACTCGAGATCTCTCGCTTCCAACAGCTGTCGCTTCTCGTCGAAGCTTTCGTTGTGCGAGCCAAACATATTTACTTACTCACACACAGAGACACAGACAGACACACACACACACACAGAGAGAGAGAGAGAGATGCGCTTTTCCCTTTTCTTTTCTTTCTTCTTCGTCGATCTTGAATCGATCGGATCGTCGAAAGAGAGCAGCGAAAGATTTTTGCGTTTTAGAATGTAGAGAGAATTCGTTCCACAACCGACCAACCGACGACAGAACACGCCGCGGCTCATTTTTTTGACTTTTTTGATAAAGGTAAAATTTTGAATGAAACCCTAGATTTTTTTATTGATGTTTTTTTGGAATTTTCAAAACCGAAAGCGACAGACGAAGAAGAAAGAAAAGAGTAAACGACGACGACAACGAGACGATGATGATGAAAATAACGGACGATACGAACTCGCATCTGACGGAGTACGAAAAAGAACGAAACGCGCGAGTGATGAGAAACGAGAGATTGATGCAGAGTTTAGGTCTCTCTTCTTTCGACGTGCACATGCACGCGTTCAAAAAAGGAGGAGAAAAAGACGACGACGACGGCACGAAGAAGAAGAAGAAGAGGAAAGCGGAACGAGAAGAGATGCGAAAAACAAAAAATACGACAACGAACAACAATGAGCCGGTGGCTGTGAGATCTTCTTCTCGATTGCGAGGAGAGAAAGCGATGACGACGACGACGACGAGGAGGAGGAGGAGGATACTAAACGACGACGATAACGAAGAAGAAGAACGAGAAGAGTTGATGATAGACGAGGAAATTGAACGAAAACATCTCATCGCGGAGAAGGCGTTTCTCTCGCTGAGAAATAAAAGCAAACAAAAGAAACAAACCATCGTCGGGACGGCGTCGTACCAGCACACTCTGATGCGAGTGCGCACGATGACGGAACCGAAATTACGAAACAGGATGAAAGCAATCAGTAGAGCGAAAGGTCAGCATTGCGTGACGAAGATGCGTTTGTTTGCGAGGATTCTGTTTTTAGAAGGCTACGAGGAACTGGCGGAAGAGTGCGCCGAGGAGCTGAAAGAGTTGATTGAGATTTTGGGAGACGCGAAAGATGACGAGACGAGAGAAGTTGAAACAGAACAAGAACAAGACGAAGAAGATTTTGGCGACGGCGACGATAATAAAGAAAACGAAGGGGAAGACGAAGAAGATAAACATTCGTTCCATTGCGGCCAAATGACAAACTTAGATGATCCCCAAATCTTTAAGCTCGTCGTTGAAATTGAAAGTCAAGCGAGAACGAACGAGAAGAAAGAAGGAGAAAAGGATGAAGATGTCTACCATCGAGCGTGCGTATCGATGTCGAAAGGCAAAACTGGAATGTTGAATAAAACGGCCGCGTTTGTTTTGAACGAGGACGGGACGTACGACGTGATTAAAGCCTCCGAGAAGGAGTTGAACGCGTTGAAGACGAAAAAGAAAACGAGGCAAGTCATGTACTTTTGAATTTTTAGTCTTATATAAAAGTAGCAGCGGCAGCAACAGCAACAACAGCAGCAGCAGCGGTGAAACACCGCCGCGATCTTCTATGCATAACATACAACACCCTAATTGCTAAGTATATCGATGTGCTATTATCTTACTACACATACATATTTTACACTGCCTCCTCTTTTTCTTCTTCCGTTTTTCCCGTCTTGCTTCGAACGAACGAATTCGCGCTCGCGAAAGACATCATCGCTAAGGCTGAAAAGAAAGCGCATATCACGTACGACTCGTACACCGCGTCTTTTAGAATTAAGTAATCCAACAACCACGTCATCGCGGGCTGTAACAAAAAATACCTCGCGGTTATGTTTGGGCCTAAAAGTTTTGAACTCTTTGCGAAAATGATCAAATTCATCGCGCTCGGAAAGAACGCGCCGAAGAGCACGGCGTATACACCGTCGGACGATAAAGTCCAAATATCTCTCGCGGTACCGTGGGCGATTAAACCAACGATGAGTAACCAAAACGCGCCTATACCAGTCATTGCCGCGTTGACTACCTCGATTGGAATATTTGCGTTTATAATCATTTTTTGCATGACGATTGCCACTGAACTCGCCAACGTGTTGGTTAACATCCATATCGCGCCGACGGCAACGTTCGGCGCTTCGAACTCTTTCGGGTCCCCAAACATCAGCGCACCTTCATACGAACACACGATGGCGACGCTAATCGTCACGAACAAAATCGCTAAAACTTTCATCGCGTTTTCCGGATGTTCTCGATTCACCTCCCGAAACGAAAAGTGTTCCACTCGCAACAGCGCCGAGAAGAAAAACGTCAACACCGGCGTCGTCAACACCAACGCCGAGGTCACGTCTGGTCCCGCGTTCGCGTTCGCCAAGACGACCGATCCTCGTATGAGTGCTAATATCGCGCCTAAAACTACGGAAACTAGGATTATTTGCGTCGATGTCACTTTATTTTCATCGTCGTTTTTCTTTTTGGCGTCTGTATTTACACCAACAGCAACAACGGCATCAGCCGCCGTCTTCTTCTTCTTCCTTAAAGCTTCCGTGGTACTCTCCATCGCGTCACCATCACCCTCTTCTTCTCCTAGACCACCCTCCTCTCCCCCCCCCTCTTCTTCTTCTTCTTCTTCTTCTTCTTCTTCTTCTTCTCTCGAACGACGACGACGAAACCACCAAAAACAACAATACGCCGTCAGTAACACGCACGCTAAAAGTTCTCGGTAAAAAGACAAAACCAACGCCTTCGTGGAACTTCTCAGCGCGACCGCGAAGACAATGTGCATGCCCATCCAATTCACCTGAGAGAGAAACAACAAGAAGTGCGTTTGGAGAATACTCTTCGCGTTGTTGTCGTTCTTCTTGTTGTTGTTTTCATCGTTGCTCTCCGTCGTATCATCGCGCGCGCTCATTTTTTTTTTCTCGCGTGAAGCAGAAAGAGCACTTTTTTTTATCCACTTTTTTTCTTCATTTTTATACATATACATATTTTGACGACGACGATGATGACGATGATGACAACAACGACGACGACGACGCGTGGCATTTCTTCCTCCTCCACCTTTTCTTCTTCTCGCGGCGGCGGCGGCGGCGGCGGCGGCGGTCTTTTTTACATCATTGATGATAAAAACAGCGGTGGTAGTGGTGTTCACGGAAAGCATCATTTTTGTAAACAACAACGGCAACGACTTTCGTGTTCTTCTTCTTCTTCTTCTTCTTTGTCTTCTTCGTTGAAAGGAAGAAGAATACGAAGACGAAAACGAGAACGAATGAGCGGTGAGAGTGGTGAAAGAGGTGGAGCGGAAAGGATGACGACGATGGTTCTGGTGAAGGCATCCTCCTCCTCTTCTGAGCATAACGAAGAGACTAATAACAAACTGAAAAGAGACGAAGCGTCGATGGGATGTTCCTCGTGTTACTTTCCGAGAGAGAAAGATCGAGCGAGAGAGATTGCGAGAGCGTCTTTGGACGCGCTGAACAGATCAAAACCGTTCGGGACCGCACTCGTCGTTGGCGCGGAAACTGGCGAGTTAGTGGAAAGTTTGTTATCGACGGCTGAAGCGAAGTTTGTAACCGCGTGCGACGCGTCGCAGAAACAACTGGATCGAGCGATGGAGCGAGTCCCGGACGTGGGCGTTTCTGGAAACGAGAAAGGCGCCAAGTATTTTCAGCTCTCTTCGGAGATGAGTTTAGAGGATGTGAAACCGTATTTCGGTCCGTTCGATGTGATCATATTCAACGACGCGTTCGAGGACGTTCCGGAAGAGAAGAGGAGAGAGACGCTGGCGAGAGCCGCGAATTTATTGAAACAAACGACGACGAATAACGCCGACGAGGCGACGTCTAGGATTATCATTTCGTCGAGGGAGACGAAAGAAGGGGACGAGAGTTACCGGAGAATGACGAGGGAGGAGTTGAACGCGCTCGTGAAAGGATTCCCGTTGGCGTGGACGGCGGAAGAGGCGAAGAGAGGGAAACCGTTGGATTTGAGCGATGGCGGTAGCAAAAATAGTAGCGGTAGTGATAGAAGCAGCGGCAGCGCAGAAAACGACGACGACGATTTAGATGCCACGAGAGTGTTATACTTGACGCAAAACTACAAATTAGAGAAACCTCTTCTCATGCGAGCTAAAGTCGTGAGAGGATTCGGTCGAGGTAGCGCCGAGATGGGTTTGCCGACGGCGAATTTGGATCCCGCCGAAGTCTCTCTGAACTGGCAAAAGGAAATGAACGACGATACCATCGACGTGGAAAATATCCCACTCGGTGTGTACTTCGGCTATTGTCATTTAGAAGGCGACGACGATTCGGATAAAAAAATTGCCGTCTTAAACGTTGGTCGACGTCCTTCCTTTGTCGACAAGAAAGATTACGAAAACGAAGTGACGGTGGAAGTGCACTGCGTGGAGAAAAACGAGGACGGACTCGCGTTCGAGAACGGAAAGAAACAATTTTACGGTGAGACCATGTCCGTGGAATGCCTTGGTTTCGTGCGACCTGAGATGAAATTTAACGGATTGGACGAGCTCATCACGAGGATCAAAACCGACGTCGGTTTGAGCAAGAATTCTTTGACGAAGATGACGGGAGTGTAGAAGCGATAGCGAGACGATGATGATGATGACGATTCTTGTTGTTGTTAAATTTACGTTTTTGTGCTGTATCATATATATATAATTTCACACGTAATGACGCCGCGCGCAAACGAACGCGCATTAATAATCATCGCCGCTCACGTAGTATTAAAAAAGACTTTCGGTTGCTAACTTCATATATTTTAAACACGTTTCAACGTTTCGAGTAAACGAGGGATGGTACCATCAAAACAGCGTTCGCTGGACAAGTCTGTCTGTCCTGTAATCTTTTACGAACGCGTTCATCACTTTGAATGTGTTCACATTCTCATCCCGTTTACTCATACTTTGTTTGTTTTGTTCCTTTGAATATATGCATACTTTGATGTTGTTATGCGCCTACGGTCTTCTCTTCCTCTGCGCGACAAGCGGGCGAAAGAAAGAAAGAAAGAAAGCTTAAGCATCCTTCATCTTCGTCTCGATGAACTGATCCAACGCTCCGCCCGGTTTCCCATCCACCAAGTGGTTACCGGTCTCTTTCTTGGAGTACATCAACTCCATCGTGTCTAATCTCAACACCTCGAACGCGCCTTTTCTCCACAAGGCGTTTTCTCCGTTCGGAATCGGTTTCTCGGCTTGGTTTTCAATCGCCCAACCTTGTCCTTCCGGGACGGTTTTTTTCAAAACCTCGTCGTCGTTCATGGTAAAAGTAAACTTACCCGGGTACGCCGCGTCTGCTTTGTCGATGAGCATCTTAACGCGGGGAAGGTAGTTTCACTTTTCGCAGTACTCGATGTGAATCGGGATCGAGGCTGAAGTCGAGAAGGAGATCTTCTTGGACGAGGAGGAGGAAAGGGCAGATTTACGAAGTTGTTGTTTTTGCGTTTTGATTGTGGGGGCAGCGATCGCGCGCGCGAAAGATAACGACGATGATGATGTCATGTTGTTCTCTGTCTCTCGTTTCTTCTTAAGTATGTGCGTATGTGTATATAAATAAGCGCGTGAAACGATGAAGAGTGCGAGAGAGAGGTCGTTGGATTTTTGGATGATATCTCTCTCTCGAAGCAGAGAGAGAGAGAGAGAGAGAGAGAGAGAGAGAAAAACGTTGGAATTGGGAACCCACGTCACTCACTCTCATCACGCAACTGGGAAAAAAAGGCAAAAAAAATCGAGACGAAAACCCTAAATATCAAAGACGGATTCGGATTTTGCCGCGACGACCGGATTTCCCCCCCTTTTCCCTTCTTAAAAGTGCCCAAAATCCCCCTAAAAAGTTGCTCTCATGTGATCTTATTTCGTAAAAAATAAAATATTTTCGACAACACAAATCTTCCTTCACTCCCCACTCTTAGTAACGACCAAACCCAACACAACGATAACAATAACAACGCTCGAAAAAGAGAAAGAGAGAGAGAGAGAGAGAGAGGAACGCGAGCGCGTTGAGAATAGCAGCACACTGGTGGTGGTTGTGAAGATTTTCTCGAGTTTAGATCTGAGAGTTATTTTCTACGCGCGGGGAAATTGCGAATTTTTCACCCCTCCTTTTTCGGGAGAGAATATAACTCCGACGTGGAATTTTATACATTTATTATAAAACTCTCTTCTTTCTCTTCTTTCTCTTCTTCTTCTTCTTCTTCTTCTTCTGAGCATAAGCCGAGCAACGACGTGGTCGCAAACGCGAGAACGAAGAGAAGAGAGAATTTTTGCGTTTATATACGCACACACAGAAGGAGACAGAAAAAGAAAGAATATATAATAAAAAAAGGATGAAGCGGAAAAGTTGCGATTTCGTTCGTCACGAGGTTCAAGACCAAGAACGAGACGACGGTTTAACCGAGTTGCAAAGGAGCATCATACGCGAACAACAACAACAACAACAACAACAGTGCGAGATGGAAACAGATATTAGCAACTATCATTCTTCCTCGTCGGGGCATCATCATCATCATCATCATCATCATCATCATCATCATCGGGTTCCTTCGTGGTACGCCGAAGAGGAACGGATGTTTTTCCAGCAAGAAGACGAGTACTTCGAAAACCAACGACGCGAGAACAGACCAAAGCTAGCGGTTATCATTTGCGACGATAACGAAGTCAATATGAAAATTTTAACACGATTATTTTCAAAAGTCTTTTTCCGAGAGGTGAAAGTCATCGCGTGCAGAGACGGGTTGGAAGCAATCGAAGCGTATAAAAGTTTGAACACTACTGTTAATGCCAGTCATTTAGAACAACAACAACGACGAGGCGGAGATGAAAAGATCACGAGTAACGGAACGGATAGATTGGCAATGATCGTGATGGATTTTCAGATGCCGAACTGCGATGGTTTATCCGCGTGTAAGTATATTCGAGCGATGGAAAAATTCCGGCAGGAGGAAGAAAACTCAATGATGAATCAGTCGTCACCACCACCGCCTTTTGAACAAAAGTACTTCGAAAAAATTCCGATTTTGATGTTTACGACTGAGTTCCACATGGTATTACCGGCGTTAATTGAAGGCATCGTCGACGATAGATTGGCGAAACCGTGTTCGTGTAAAGATTTTATTCTCACGGTTCATAAACACATGCCAAACTTCATTCTTGAGGAGTACGCGGATTTACTCGTTCCGTTGGGAGAGAGTAATGCGCTTTTGAAACGAAAGTATGCCTCGGAAGCATGTTTGAGCGGAATGGTGAATGAGGGGACTTCGAATCTGGACAGTGACGTCTCGGCGATGTCGACAGACAACGGCGTCTTAGAGCGGGCGAATAGAAGAGGAAGCTGCAATAGCAGCAAAAACAAAACTCCCACAAATACCGAAAAGGAAGACGCGTGCTTCTACGACGTCGCTGAAGGAGATATATCCGCCGGTGAGGAGGAGGACGAAGACTTAGACGACGATATTAAACATAAGCACAACATGAGAGAGGCAAAAAAGAATGCGCGTTGGAATTTATTCTCGTTCAGCCCGAAAAGAAGGAAAGGCAAAGGACAAACGGAGGAGAAGAAGGGAGACGATGGGAGAGTAGATGCAAACAACTCCACCCAGATAACAACGAAGCGGCGGCGAGGAAATAACAATATCACCATCGTTCCGAACGCCAGCGTCACGGGTGGTAAAAAGCGGTTATCACTAGATTCCTACATCCGCGCCTGTCGAAAGGTGTGGACGCAAACAAAGTCGCGCTTAGGTAGAATGAATAATCGTAGCAACCGAAAAGAGAAACAAACGCGCGCGTACGTGGTGGTAAAAAATAACGCTTCGATGCCTGAACTCTCCACGTTCGAATCGCCTACGCGCAATAGTTTACAATATTATCAGCCCGTCCATAGAAACAGTGTGTACGATACCATGTAATTTTTCAAAGTTTTAATATACAGTGTATTACAAGAACAATAATTGTGTAAAACTACCTAGTAGGAACTCATTCATTCTTTAAACGATACCATCTTCTTCTCTTTTGCGGATGAGTCCTTCTTGCGTCTAAAACTCCCGAGAAAAGATGGCGATGGAGAGTAGAGCCGCCTATCCTTTTTTACGAAGGACGAAGACATGGCGGAAAACATGGGTGCCTTCAGTGTGGTTTTTGAGTTATTCTTCTGTCCCGTCCTGTTACGAAGAGAAGACTCTCTCGCTAGAACCGCTACTTGCGCGAATCGTTTCGGAGCTCCCAAGACTGGTTTCATAATATCACCCATAAAAAATTTATCATTTTGTCCGCTTTCAAACTTATGTTGCTCTTTAACTGCTCGAGACATACCCGGCATCGTCATTGATGCAGATATGGTCTGATTCGCCGCGATGTTGAGAGATGCGTTCAGTTTTGATAAGTCCTCGCTCAATTTCATAATCTTTTCTTCGTCACTTGCCGCTGCAACTTCTTCGCTCGTCAAATCATCTCGAGAAAGCGCTTGCATGAGCGCTTTCGTGGTTTTGTGAGCAGACTGTTCGATAATAGCAACGTCTTCTACCTCATCGTCTACATTCTTTCTCGTCACGCCGTGATTCTTTTCGCCTTTCATGCCCCACCGCCCGTTGAGAGAGCACTCTTTCTTGGCGTCTGCAATGATTGCATCCATGCTCTGCTTAGCCGCGGAGTTTGATTTAACGAATACACTTCTCACCGTCGATGCCTCGCCTAACAAACGTCCGAGTTCAATGCGGGAAGCCTCCGCTTCACGCCTCTGTTTGGGAGGCATATTTTCTAAGAATTTCTTGTCGTCCCATAAATTGAGCAGTTTCGATGGATTATTTGAAATAGTCATTCCCCGACCTTCTGGATATCGCGTACTTTCTAATTCACACAGTAAAGGGTTAGCGCCTTTCGCTAAGCAGTCCTTCACAAGTTTCAAGCCTCCAAATTCTGGATTGGGGCATCTCGCAGATGCTGTCACCGCCCAAACAAAGGGTGCAGTCCGAGCTTCGATAGATTTGGCGTAGTCTGCCACTTGTACTTCGGACGGTGTATCTTTCGCATGTCTGCCTATTATGGTACAGTCTGCACCTTTCGCGAGAATGTCACGAGCAAGTTCTATGCCCAATTTGACTTGTTCGTCGCTCTCTGCAGTAGCTGCGCCAAAGCAGGCTGCAAAAAAAGGCGTGAACTCAAACGGGACCAAATCAGTACCATATTCATCTAGAAGTGGATTGCGACAGAGCATATTCAGAGCTCTCGCGGAAGAGTGCGCAATGAGTGCCTTTGCAACTTTAGCTGCCGATTCGAATCGATTTTTTCGAAACTTTTCCATCTTTGTTCTGGAAGATTTCAATGAACGGCGATCATCAATTCCATAGTGTATTCTCGCGAGGCTCTTTCGCGCATGTTCTTCCTCAAAAGTGTTCAATATGAACTGTTTTTCGAAACCATCGTCGAAACCGAACACGGTGTCAAATATCATGCTCACCAAAAGCGTATCTTCATCGTCTCCGTCTTCCTCATCTGAATCTTCAAAACCTATCGCCTGCGCTATTGTTTTCCAAAATGACTGTTTTTTCTCTGCGGCTTTGTACTTTTCATCCTCCGGGTACTTCAAACGCAGGCGTTCACGCGCAATTTCGGCTTGCGCCAAGTGTTGGTCCGCCACGTCGTAACGAAGTTTTGAAGATTCGTACACTGTTTGAGCTACTACAGTCGTTCTCGCCACTTTCGCGTCAGGAACAGTTCCAACACCATCTACATGTGACTTCAATCTATCATATGAGTCGTGTCTAGGCGTATCTTGCGTCATTCCCAGTTGTTTACGCCTCAACTTACCCACTCTGGCAATATCCATCGAGAGTTCATCTTCAACTCCATCATCTTCTTGCATTTCGGCAGCAGAAATCGTTTCCAACGTTGGAATGTGTTGTTCGAGTTGAATGTTTACGCGTGGATATTCTCCATTATCATCGACATTGCTAGTGTCGAGCTCTTGTTGTCTCTCTTTGACGCGATGTCCTCGGAACTTTTCCATATCATCGTTTCTGTCACCTGCAGCGTCAACGTCACCGTCACCGACTTCCTCACTCGACAGATGAGTCAATTCGATTGGACTACCGCATGAAATAGCAATCTGAACTGCCATTGCGATTAACGATCCCTCGTACCAACTTCTCAGGTTCCTCCCTTGCTCGTATTCGATATCCGCACCGAAATCTAGGAGGAGAAGTATAATTCTCGCCGCAACTTGATGACCGTCACCTTCTAAACAGTCCAGAGCGACAAATAACGGAGAGAACGTACACTCTCCCGTCCGATCGATCGTTTTCGGAAGAACATTCGCAGTATCACTCAATATAGGCTCTGAAATATTCGTAGGGAACGATATTTCTTTCCTTTGTTGCTTATTAAATGCCGTTTTGAACTTATTCGTGGAGACAGACGTTCGCACCACCCCTTTCTTGCCGTCCCCTTCCTCTGTTGAGATTGTGTCACTCTTCCTCGCGTGGTTAGATTTACCGTCATCAACTCGCAACGAGTCCAGTGAAACGCGCTCCGCCTCCATCGATGCGTCAAATTCTGCAGACCTTTTCTTTTCCTTTGCCTCGGCCGCTTTATCATCTATTTTTGTCGCATTTTCCCTCCTTTTTGCTTCCAGATCCATCTTTTCCCTTAAACTTCTGGCAACATCTGCATCGGATACAGCACGTGCTGCGAGTGGAGACTTTGTCACTTTGGCCACATCTAAATCATTGAATTCCTCGGGTTTTTCCCACTGAACTTCGTACGTTTTTTCGTTGAAGTAGTAGAACCTCGCACACGTAACGTCGTACCAACGAACCCAATCCTTCGATTTATAGCCTTGATCGTACGAATCTTCATCGTAATCATCTGACAAATCATCCATGTGCGGCATCCCGTGCTCTTGAAGATTGTTAGCATCCCAATTTTGTTGAGGTGGGGGGCGGATTTTTCGTTCTTTCGGGTCGACGAAAACGTCTGGCTTCATCCAATCAGACGCGCCAGTCGCTTCATTCACGTAATAGTACATTTCGTGGTATGAATCATAAAAACGAGTGTACCCATTTGAACTGTATCCCTCGTCATCGTCGTAGTCTTCGTCACTTTCGTAATCGCTTATCTCTCCCGTGTATGCTTCTGCATTGGCTTCACCGAAACCACCTTCGCTGATGTCTTTTACAGATGTGCTTCCATCCCCATCTATTTTGCTATCATCTATTCTGTTACTGGAATTGGTGGGAGTATCAAGAGGAGTATCGAGAGGCGTGATATCCGGAGTCTCACCCGCTCGATACTGTAAGATATCGGTGTATGCCGTTGGTGTTGTGTTCACAAAGCAGTCTTTGCATGACTGATTTGCGTCAGCACCTCTTTTCAGGAGACCTTCAATCTTAGAAAAGACGTTTTCTCTGTGCACTTTAGACGTTGACTCGCCAGCGCAGCGAATTAATTCTATCAAGGCAGTTGATTGTGATCCACCAGGGAAATATCCGACGGCGTTTGCGTTCGGATTGTTCGTCATAATAGTTTGAAACATCCAATCCGCATCGGGATGACCATATCGTAATGCTGCGGATGCAGCAAACAGTGGTGTGCAAAAAACAGGAAAGGGACCAAGCCCACACTTATTTATATCCGCTCCCCTCTTTATGAGCAACTCCACCATATCCTTGCCGTGCTCGACAAAGTTTAATGTATCTTCAATGGCAATTGAGAGAAGGGTGGACACTCGATGTTCGCATTTCTCTATGTCGTCTATGTGTACACGCGGAACTCGCAGCCATTCCGTAGATGGATTCGCGCCGTAATTAAGCAAAAGTTTGAAAAGCTCCATGGAATGCTTCACAGCGCGCTCGCCACGTTTTGGTTCTCTAAATAAATCTTGCACTCGATTAACGAATGCGCTCGCCGCGTAATCGAACGAGATCATCGGTTCGATCGCGTATCCGTCGTTCGTGCCGTCGAGCGATGACGTCGGGGAAGATTTTTGCTGCTGATGATGAAGTGCTTTTCCTTCCTCCTTGTCGTCGCGATCTCTTTGTTTGGTATCCTTGTATGAGGTACGGTGATCACGCACGTTCGTGCTTATCACTCGCGAATCACCATCATCGTCATATGTACCAATTTTATGAGCATACTTCCTTGCATCATCAGTTAGATCGCTTCCATTCTTGTTATTACTTGCAATAGCCGAGGATCTCCTCGATATGTGATGCATCGGCTGTGGTGCCTCGTAGTAACGGGTCCACCACGTTTTCTCTACGTAGTGTACGCAAAGCTGTTCGTCCCAACCACTAGGATTTAATGAACAATACAGTGCCAACGCGACGAGAGGCGTGTTTGAACCAATCATAGGAAAGTCGCCGAAACAGTTCGGATTCGCTCCTCTCTCTAAAAGTTTCTTCGCTACCCGCAAAGCCGGAGTACCGCAACCTTCTAACAGAGCAATTCCTGTGAAAAACAAAGGCGAACCATTCGGCTGCAACGCGTTGCACGCGTTTCCAGCCGAACCTCTCGGAAGTTCCTCTTCGGACTCGATGAAATCGAACGCCAAACGCTTGCTGCTAATTTCAAATCTGCTCAAGTCATTTTGTGCGTAAAATGAGCACCTATCGTCGACATCTATGCCCATAACACTACCGAGGTCAATCAGATGCAGGCAGAACAACGCAATTCCATCGCGAATTTCCGCAGAAAACGCGGCGTTTTCGACCAGGGACATGGTGAGCACATGCAAACTGGAAATATAATCTCCAGCGGGAATTCGCGGGCTCAATCTGCGTTCGAGGGCTAGGAACGATTTCGTTTCGTCGTATTTGAAATCAAACGGCCGATCCGGCACGTAGCACTTTACATTGAGATCGCACTGCTTATTTGTACCTCTTTGAGTTAAAATAAGTAAAGCTGCAATCGTCTCTTCAACATCAGAGCCAAATGCAATTGCTAACGAGAGAAAGAAGAGACAGTTTCCGATAGTTCCTGATTGGATTGCGCATGACGGAAACTTATACAATTGCTGGTATTGGCAGGATGACACCATCATGTCTGTCGAGTCTTCCGTATCTTTCCTGGGAGACCCCGACGCCGAAGAAGTTGTCGATCCATCCCTGGAAGAGATTGAAGGTGCGTGTATACCACTGTGCACGCTAGGATCAATTTGATACGTCTCGTCCACGTTGGCGCCCGCGTCAACATACATCTCCAGCACCTTGTTCAAGTCTTGGAGAGTACTTTTATGGACTTTAGCATTCTCGTCGTAATGTTCCTGCGTCGTGTGCATCGTGACGACGGACTTTCCTTCCGAATCTTCGTGCTGTTCATCATAGCCGTCGTTATCCACGACCGCTTGCTTCAAAATGTGTGGGGCGTAAACAGAGCACAGAAGCGCCACGGGCGATATCATTTTCGCCACCCGCGGGTACGACCCATGGTCGTCCAACCTGACGCGCCACGCTCCATACCGCATCAACCGTTCAAACACATCTCTCACAGTATACGAGTCCAGACCCTCCACAGCGCACGTGGCCAAGATAAAAATTGGCGCGCCTGTCGTCCCGTCTTTCATTTTCATCCGCTGCGAAAGGAGTTTGGTGAGATTATTGTTTGCAGTATCGGCATCGCGAGATTTGTTGTTGTTATCGTCATCGTCGTCGTGAATGTTAAGATTCCGCGCACCTCCCGAGCGAATGTTTTGGTGATACAATTCATCCGCGCGGTCGATGATTTCGTTAATCTTTTTGAGTTTCTGTCGTACGTTCTTCTCGGCTGTTAAAGGCGAAGCCATTCTTCGCACACGCACCGCGGTCTCTCCAATTTAGCCTCTTGTATCACCTCTCTCTCTCTATATATGTGTGTGTGTGTGTTTGTATGTATGTATATATGTATACATGCAGTCTCTACTTATCGTTCTCTCTCTCTCTCTATCTATCTTCTGTTACGTTCACGATTGAATTGTCATACCGCTGTTATGCTCTCTATCTTCGCGTCGTCTCGTCAAACCAGTGAGAAATCGTGTTTGTTTGTTTATGTTGTTGTGCGCACTTTTCACCTTTCCAGGCATTTTGAAACCCTAAAAAGAAAATTCTGGGCAAGCTTTACGATTCAAATTTCAAAAAGAAGAAACTCGTGGCAAAAAAACACCTGTTTGTGTCTGTCGCGCACGTGTGTACGCGCTGTGCAAACGCGCGGCTGGTGAGAGAGTAAAGAAGAAAGCGTTCTTTTGAGGAAGGTCGATCGTTCACCTCGCCGATAGATCGAACGAGCGATAGTTTACGGACATCTTTTCCATAAAAGAAGAAGAAGAAGAAGAGGAGTAGATGAATCCAATCCAAGACTCGGAAAACATGGACCCGACGACAACGACGACGACTCCGAAAAGCGGGAAGAAACGAAACGCTTCCTATCCAACGACGACTCAAAATAAACACCAACGCCAGGGTGAAAAGCACCCGCTGTCCGAATATGCCGCCGGGGCAATCACAAAGGTTGTTTTAACAAACTTCATGACGTATTCCTCTGTTTCGTTGACGCCTGGTCCAGATTTGAACGTGCTGATTGGTGCAAACGGGACCGGGAAGTCGAGTTTCGTGTGTGCGATTGCGTTAGGTTTGAACGGGAAAACGGATTTGTTGGGACGAGCGAAAGAACTCGGTGAATTCGTGAAAAGAGGCGAGACGAAAGCGACGATTGAGATTACGTTGAAACGAACCTCCGGCGAAGGCGACGAGGTGGACGTGGTGAAAAGAACGCTGACGAAAGCAAAAGGCGGGACAAAAGCGAGCACGAGTTCCGCGTGGCACATCAACGGACAACCGTCGAACTCAGCCGAAGTCGACGAGTTAGTAAAGGGTAAACACCACGTCGAATTGGAAAACTTGACGAACTTTTTGCCGCAAGATAAAGTGGCGAGTTTCGCCGGTTTGTCGGAAATGGACAAGTTGTCGACGACGGAAAAGACGGTGAATAACGGAGAGTTGTGGGAGTTGCACGAAGATCTGATCGCGAAGAAAGAAAACATTCGCAACGATGAGCGCAGGTTGACGAGGTTGGAAGAAAACTTAGCGCAAAACGCGCGAAGTTTGAGCACGTTGTCCGCGGACAAGGAGAAAGTGGAGAAACAGCAGGAGTTTCAAACAAAAGCGGACGAATACAAAAAGAAGATTCCGTGGACCACATTTGAAAAGAAAAAAGAAGAATTTACCAAAATCAAAGCAGAGTACACCGAGTCAAAAGAAACGTTGAGAGCGTGCCTCGCGGAGCGAGAAATCGCGGCCAAGCCGGTAAAAGAACTCCAAGCTTTGGAACACAAGATGGGTAAGGATTACAATGCGAAAAAGAAAGCGACGATGGAGGCGCAGGTTAAAGAGCGCGCCGCACTCACGAAATTGAGAGGTTTGGGGACGACATACGGCGATAAGGTTGGCATGCTCAATTCAGCGAACCGCAAAGAGAAGGAAGCGGAAAAAAGTGCAGCGAGACTTAAAAACGAAATAAGGGATCGGGAGCAACTACTTAGCGAAATCCCAGCGGTTGCCGACACGAACGTGGATTTGTTGAAAAGCTTGAAGAAGAAATACGAGAACGTCCGAAACGAACGAATTCCGTTCGATCTTCTCGTCGACCAGGCGGCTTCGCGATTGCGGCCCGCAGAACAAAAGGTGAGAAACTTAGAATTTCGCCAATCGGATTTGGATAGCGTTCGCGGGAAGAAGTTGAAAGCCTTGACGCAAGCGCACAGAGGGAGAATTGATATGACGGTAGTCGACAGGGAAGTTCGCGGTTTGGCGAGAAGATTGAACAAGGAAAAGAAGCTCAAAGGACCGGTTTTGTGCGAAATCGAGTGCAACAATCAGAACAACCAGAAATTTTTACAAAAGCATCTCGGGCTTCCGGTGTTATCGAGCTATGTCATCGATAACGACCAGGAACTCATGGGCGCAATCAATAATCTCTTCAAAATGAAACGCTGGCATTTGAATTGCAACAACCAAACGGACACGAGCGTGCACGAGACAGGTGTGAACTTTAAGAACGACTACAAAAAATATGGCGTCTCGGGAACGTTAGATTTGACGTTTACGGCACCTAACTGCGTCATGAAGACCTTGGTTGCATTGAATCGCGTAGATAGAGCTGCCATTGCAGACGCCAATGTCTTAGATGCCATAAAGTGCCAAGAAATGTTCAACGCAAAGCTCGGGATCATCGGCTCAGTGTACACGAATAAAAACGTCTTCATCGAAGTCAGATCGAGATACACCGGGAAGAGTATGTTTGAAACGGAAGAAATGAGAGTGCCCAATATCAATCTGTTTGGCGCACAAGTCGATAGAGCGGACATGGAGAACGTGAAGAGAGATTTGGCAGAGGCTAAGGCGCAAGTCCAAGAACTTCAAAAGGAACAAGATGATATCGTCAAAAAGTCAAACGCACTCAAAAAGCAAGAGATGGAAGCCGAAAGAGCGTGGAGAGAAGAAAAAGCGCGGTTGAACAAACCGAGAACGGATAGACAAAAGCTCGAGGCGCAGATCAGAAGTTTGCAGGAATCGTTGAAACTGCAAGAAGCAAACATGAACCTCTCGTCGTCTCGTGAACAGTTGAAGAAATCTATTGCGACTCTCGCGGTGCAACGCGCGCAACAGGCGCAGACCTATATTGCAGCTTTAGACGCGCTCTTTGCGTCGAGGAAGGAGCAGGACTTGGCCGAGCTGAAGTACACCGACACGAAGATACGCTTGATGCACTATAAGAACATCGAAGCTCAAGTCATAGAAGACTGCGATAAAGTATCCAACAAGCACGAAGAAATCGCTGAAAAAAAGTCACGATGTGGTCGACAATGCAAAGAAGCACTGGCAATTGCCAACGATGAAGCGCCGCTCACGGAAGAGTTAAAGGTGAAGTTTAAGAGTATGCCAGATGACGAAGACGAGCTGAAGAAGGAGGTTGAGCATTGGGAAGGTAAAGCGCGAGCTGTCGTGTGCAACAATCCAACCGCCATGCTCCAATATAACAAGTACAAAGCGGAAAAGAAAGACTTGAATGAGAAAATTGCGGAACTCGCACCAAGAGTAAACGCTGGAAAAGAGCTCATTGAAGGACTCAAGAGGAGGTGGTTGCCGCAGCTCGAGAAGGTTCTGGAGAAAATTTCGACGGCGTTTGAGAAAAATTGCGAACAAGTTGGCATCGCCGGAGAAGTCAGACTCCGCGAACCCGCAGATCCCAATGAGTTTTCAGAGTACGCGCTGGATATTTACGTTAAGTTCCGCAGAGACGAACCACTACATGCGCTCGATAAGAATAGACAATCAGGTGGTGAGCGCGCAGTCGCGACTATGCTTTACCTCATATCGCTCCAAAATCTGACGAAATGTCCATTCCGCGTCGTGGACGAAATTAACCAAGGTATGGATCCAAAGAATGAACGAAAAGTTTTCAAACAAATGGTGGAATCGGCGTCGAAACCGACGACTCCGCAATGCTTCCTTCTCACCCCAAAACTGTTGAATGGGTTAGAATATAACGACAACGTCACAGTGTTGTGCATCTTTAACGGGTACCGACCTGGCGCTGGTCTTCATCTCCATAGAGAATTGCAACCATACACTCCGTAAGGAATGCTGTTGCTAATACTATTATACTGCTACTAATTTTAGTGATTCACGTGAAGAATGTGTAAAATATCAAGGAATATACAAAAAAATACACTTTACGTACTACCAATCGTTTCTTAACGTCGCAATCATTACTTTCCGATGTATTTCAGCTCTATCTCGGTCACTCTTTCATTAAGGCTATGGGCCACTCTTACCAGTTCGTTTATTCTATCAGTCATCTTTCCGATATCGCCATACGTGCCCTTAGATAACTTGAAATTCTCCGCGTAAACTGTACCGCCAAAGACAGCGTTATTCTCACCTCTCGAAACGACATTTTTACCGAAAACAAAGCTGTTCGCTTCGTAGGCGATCGAGTTCTCACCGCCCACGAAAGAATTTGAGGCATTGACTTCAATTACATTGTTTCGACCGATGACAAAGCTCGTTTGTGCTTTAGTTGAAGTACCGTTGCCGAACGACGCACTCGCGCTCCCGCCAGCGGTCGTGTTTAGGTTGAACGCCGCAGACGCCAAACGACCAGACGCTTGAGAATTAACACCCGATGCGAAATTGGCGATACCAAGATTAGCGCGAACGTTCAATCCGTTCGCAAAGCTGGATAAACCCGCCGCGAAGGAGGATATCCCCGACGCACCACTTCCTTCCCCAAAGCTTCGGGACAAAATTCCACTGGCGAACCCTCCAGATCCGTACGATTGTGCGAGAAGGCCTTGCGCAAAACTTCCAGCTCCTTGGCTCAAACTTAGCAAACCTGCGGCAACAGAAGCCCTCCCATTTGCGCGATTTCGTTCACCTGAAACCATCGAGGACCGTCCTCGCGCTTCGGATCTCTCGCCAAATGCATTCGAAAAATCTCCACTTGCCACCGTTTGTTTACCGAAGCTCGAAGAAGCAATACCAGTAGCTTTTGTGAGCAAGTTAGCAGCAAAAGAAGCGTCGCTCGTTGCTTCCGACCCAACATTCGCAGCCATGCTCGAAACACCCGATGCTCTCGTGTACGTTCCCAGCGCAGCAGACATAACTCCAATAGCATCACTTCCACCTCCAAAAGATGACGAGCCTTCCGCCGCGGCGTTAGCGAAAACGCCAGAAGAAAAACTACCTCGCGCTGAAGAACTCGAGCCGATGCCTAAACTCGTCGAACCTTCCGATGTCGCCCTGTTATTCACCCCGGCAGATAACGCATACTGCACGGCGCTACCAAACAAGGACGAGGTACGACCAAGAACACCGCCGCTTTGCGCAGAAACTTGCTGTGTTTCTTGCAATAATTCATCGAGCACTTGAAAACACGGCGAAGCTGGCGTGTTCGTAGCCGCGACTGGTGCCGTATATATCGACGCGATGAGCAGCGGAAGCGCCAGAAAGCAAACCGAGCGAGGAACGGTGGGTGAGATCATATTCTTCTTTTTTTTTTAAATTAGGTGAAAGCAGCCGTTTTTTTTTTTTTTGAGCGTTTTCAAAAAATATTAGTTATGTGATTAGGGGATTTGCGAAAGAAAAAAAAAGCAAGCAATCGATGGTTGTAATCGCGCGAACGGACGAATACGCCGCCTTTCACGGCGATGATGACTCTCTTCATTTCTCTTCTTCCATTTCTACTACACGCAATTTACGTTCGGTGAGAAGCTGCATTCGCGCGCTGTTCCTTCGAGAGGAAAAAGAGGAGGCGTTGATTCCCGCGTATCTGCAAAATCCAGAAAACGTTGACTCGCCTGAGTGGCACGAGTTTGTATCGAGCGCAGATCGGGCGAGGAAAGCAGCGCTGCGCGTCGCGTTCGAGAGCGCGAACG
>Ga0181558_10001548_pt1 | contig 22023 bp, 17 predicted proteins | sample 011ome_22_FD_133754 | JGI IMG/M metagenome (GOLD analysis project Ga0181558, IMG submission 133754) | Coastal salt marsh microbial communities from the Groves Creek Marsh, Skidaway Island, Georgia - 011507BT metaG (megahit assembly) | ecosystem: Environmental > Aquatic > Marine > Intertidal...
GCCGTTGTTCTGGGACGGAGCGACCGCGATCGCCCGGCGTTTCTCGTTTTTCGAACCTGCCTTCAGCTTTTTGAAAAACTCGTCGCGAGTGTGCATTTTCCATGACTGTTTGCGCGCCCCATTTTCTCGCTTTTCGAGACTCTATCGACTGGGCGTCTCGGCTCTCGGGCTCGCGCGCGTTCTTGAGAAATCACTCTCGTTTTGGGTGAGAGCTACGTCCCTCCCCGTCCACAACGGCGCGCGCGGAGGCGGCGCAGGAACACTCTGGGTACGGATGGCGTCGCTCCGCGCGATCGCGCCCGCGACGTTCGCGTCCTCGCGACGCTCCGGTGATGCCTCGGCGCCGAAGACGCGCTGCGTCGCCACGGTCGCGCGCAGAGGCGCCGCCTCGGGACGGGCGGAATCGGCCCTCACTCGCAAGGTACGCCACTCTCCGCGCGGCCCAGCCCCCGGCCGCATTCACTCGAGGTTAAGCCCGCCTTTCGAAGAGCCCTTCGCCTTTACGCGCGCAGCACTCGCCGCCCGCTTCGCGCGCGCGGCGCCGAGGCGCGCGCCGCGCGCGTCGGGGCCGAGAGGCGTCGACGTTTGAAAATCGACTTTACCGTTCCGATTCCAACGGAACCTCACGAGGTTCCTCGTCCCTCGAAAACAAAAAGCCGCTTTCCTCATCAGACTGACGCCGCCCCGCGCGATTCCCGCGTGACCCTTCCACCTTCCACCGGAACAAAAACAAAAAAACAGCTTCGGGCGTCCGCGAGCGCGCCCCGTCCCCGCGGCGCGGTCGCAGCGCGCGCCGTTTCGGGCGGCGCCCCGGGCGACGCGCGCCTCGCCGCGCTCCTGGCGGCGATCGAGGAAGCCAAGGCGCTGTCGTCGCGGCGCGACGCGGCGCGGGACGACGCGCTCGCGACGGTTGACGCCTCCGCGCTCGCCGCGCGTCTCGAGGAGGCTGAGCGCGAGAACGACGAGCTCCGCGAGCGAGTCGCTGAGTTGACTGCTTTGAACGACGACGCCGCCGCCGAGCTGCTGCAGGATGCCGCCGAGCTCGCCGCCGCGCTGGCAAACGCCGAGGACCTCGAGGAGGAAGCGGAGGCGCTCCGCGTCTTGAACGCGCGGCTGGCGGATGCGGCGGAGGAGGTGGCGGCGATGGTCGTCGACGACGACGCCTCCAGCTCGAGCGCGGAGACGCACCTGGAGAAGCTGCGTGCGGAGGCGGACTCCGCGAGAGCCGCGCTGGCCACCGCGGAGCATCGCGCCAAGGCGGAGCGCGACGCGCTGCTCTCGCGCGTGCGCGCGCTCGAGGTTGACCTCGCCGAGGCGGAGGCGGAGCCCGTGGGCGGCGAGGCGGAGGATCGCGACGCGTTAGCCTCAGCGCGCGAGAAGATCGAGGGTCTTTCCGCTCTCGCCGCGCGGAGGGGCGACGCGCTTCTTCAGGCGGAGGCGGCGGCCGCCTCCGCCGCCGCAGAGGTTGCCTCGCTCAAGAAGCAGCTCGAAACCGCCGCCGCGTCCGCGACGGCGGCGATTCGCGCGCTCGAGACGGATATGGCGTCGATGCTCACCGAGGAGGAATCCGCCGCGCGCGTCCGCGAGCTGGAGCTCGCGATGGCGGAGATGGTGGACGCCGAGGAGATGGACGCGCTCCTGGCGCACGTGCGCGCCGTCGAGGCGCGCGCGGCGGATATGGTGGACGCCGAGGCGCTCGAGGCGGCGGAGGCGCGCGCGGAGGCGCTGAGCGCGGAGGCGGAGGCGCTGCGCGCCAGGGTGCGCGCGCTGGAGACGGAGATGGCATCCATGTCGTACGACGACGAGGCGGACGAGGCGGACGAGGCGTCGGGCGTGCGCGCCTGGAAAGCCAAGGTGCGGTCGCTGGAGACGGAGATGGCGTCCATGTCGTACGACGACGAGTCGGCGGCGTCCGCAAAGGCGGCGCGCGGCGCGCAGTCGGCGCCGGCGCCGAAGGCGCGCGCCTCGGGGCGCGAGACGCCGTTCGCGCGCGACCCGAAGGCGACGTTCTCGAAGCGCGCGTTGCAGTTCGCGGAGAAGAAGCCGCGCGCGAACGCCGTCGCGAGGCGGTTCGAGCGCGCCGCGCCGGAGACGTTCGCGCTGCGGCGCAAGACGTTTCCGGCGTCGACGCGGGCGTCGGCGGCGGCGTCGAGTCGCGTCGAACGCCCCGCCGGGTCGGCGCGAACGGCGTTCGACGCCGTGACGTTCGCGTTCGGCGGCGCCGACGAAGAAGACGCGACGACGACGAAGAAGACACCCTCGAAGCCGTTCGAGCGGTCGCCCCCCGAAGCCTTCATCCTGCGCAAATTCGACTTTCCCGCGGTTCGTGCGAAGGTGACGAGCGTCGAACGGGGACGTTTTCGCAAGCCGTTTTCGCGCGCCGACGGCGGCGCGTTCGTGAAGCGACGTCTGACGTTTTTCGACGCCGACGCTTCGCGTCCGACGCTCGCCGTCGAGGGGTCGGCGTCCATGCCGGTGGGCGCGTTCGTGCGGACGCCGGGCGTGTTCAAGCTCCGGCGGTTCGACTTCGTCAAGGCTGAGGGCGTCAGGGGGGGGGGGGACGCGAACGACGCGCCTCGGCGCGCGTTCCGGCGCGGCGGCGGCTTCTCGCTGCGCAGGTTCAAGTTCCACCCGTAGGCGTCGCGTCGTTCGCTGCTGCGTTCTCCGTTTTTCAAGACTGAACACACAATGGCGAAGATCCCTCATATCGATACCGAACACGGTCGTCCTCGACCGCCGTCGCCCGCTCGACCACGCGCGCGTCTCTCAACCTTCGTCCCGACCTCGCAGTCCACGGCGCGCGGCATGGACGTCGCGTTCAAGCGCGTCGGCCCGGGGGAGGAGGTCCCGCCTCCCCCGAAGGAGCTGGCGGAGTGGGCGGGGAACACCGCGGGCGGCACGCTCGGGGGAATGGTGTACGGCGCGGTGCGCGGGTACAGGGCGCACGACCCGCAGTACGCGGAGGTTGCCGCGATCGTCGCGAAGAGGCACCGATGGATGCGCGCCACGTCGGAGGCGACGCTGGGCGGTCTGCGGCTGGGGAGCTTCGTCGCGGTGTTCAGCGCGGTGCAGCTGGCGTCCGCGAGCCACAGGGCGGACGGTGCGCGCGACATGTGGGACACGGTCGCGGCGGGCGCGGTGACCGCGGGCGCGACGGGCTTGGCGCTCCCCGGCGGTTTGGGCGTTCGGATGAAAGGATTCGGACTCGGCGTGCTCGTCGGGGGCGGTCTGTGCCTCCCGCTGGGGTACGTCACGCAGGAGCTGGACCGGTTGATACCACCCTCCGAGCCGCGCGAGCCGATCGAAAGCGAAACGCTCGCGACGCGCGACGCCGGGACGTCGCGGCGCGGCGGCGCGTACTCTCGCGCCGCCGCGCCGCGCGATTTGGCCGGCGCCGCCATCGCGTCGTTCGAAGCCGAGCTGCGAGAGCGAGCGCCGCGGAAGAAAAACACGTGGTTCCCGAGGTTGCGAGGTGACTGAGTCACTCGTCCGTTCTTCGTCGCCGTAGCTCCGAACGCCGGTGGGCAGTCACGGCGCGCGCGCGTCTCGCGACGATGAACGAAAGTACACTAGTTACGTAAAATAAACGCGAACGTCGCACAGCCCCTCGCGCGACGCGATCACCACGGAAGCGCCCCCGCGTACGTCTTCGCGCCGCAGTGCGCGAACAGACCGGCCAAGTCCGGGTTGGTCGCCGCGTACGGGTGGCTCGTCCCCACGACCGCGAACGGGTCTCGCGACGCGCGTTTGCCCCCGAGCTCGGCACCGCAGCCGTACGGGTCCCGCGCGAACGCCTCGCGCACGCCCGCCTCGCGCTCGCCGCTCGTCTTTTCCCGCTCCGCGCTCGCCGCCGGCGTCCCCTCGTACGCGAAGCGGTCCGCCGGCCACCGCAGCGCGGGCACGTGCTCGCGCTCGAACCGATCGCGCTTGAACGCGTACCCCACCACGGTCAAGTGCCTCGGCACCGACCCGGTCAGCTCCCGGAACCGCGCGATCGAGAAAAGGACGTTCTCGTACGAATCGCGCGCGCGTTCCTCCGTGAACGCGCGCGTCGCGACGGCGTCGCCGGCGCCGAACCACCCGCTCGCGCGGCTCACCAGGTAATAACTCGTCGCCTCGCTCAGCGACCCCGCGGGCGCGCGAGTCGTGCCGCCGGAAAAAATCAGAAGCGAGGCTTCGTTCGTTTGCGCCAACGCCACCCCAGCCTTCATGTGCGTGACCAGCGCCGCCGCCGCGCCCGGCGCGCGTTGGTACGGCTCCAGGTACCAGCTCGCCTCCTCCGCGGCGGCGGCGTCGGAGAAGTCGCCGCCGACGAACACGGCGTGGCCGCAGACCACCACCAGGTCTTTCGCGGCGGGGAACGGCGCGGGCGCATGCCGGGAGGACGACGGCGTGGCTGACTGCGCTCCGTACGAGACGGCTCCTCGCCCCGCGTCCGTGGAGGACGGCGCCGACCGCGCCGACGGCACGAACTCCCGGTACGTGGCCCAGAGGATCAGGATCGTGGTGAACCAGCGCGCGCGCGCGGTTCGCAACACCCAGGACACGACCGCCCAGTTCGCTCGGAGCAGCGTTCTCCCGACGAAGCCGCGAACGCCGCCGCCGCGTCGCTTCTTCGAGTTGTCGTCCAGGAGCGCGGCTCCCTCGATGTCGAACCCTCGCCGGCCGCGGGGAGGCTGCTGGGAAGGAGGGTGGCAGATCGAGGAACGTCAGCGGAAGTCGTCATCGCGTTCATGTGCTCGAGGGTGGACCGCCTCGACGGTCGCTGCCGTGGCGTTCGAGAGGAGGGAACCTGAACGGACCTGCGCGGGGTACGCGCGCCCGCCGGCGGGGCGCGAGAACATCATCCAGACCGCCTCGGCGCGCCTCCGCAGCGCCGGCCGCTGTGGCCACAACTTCGGACGGTGCACGGTGGTTTTTTCGCGGAAACGACGCTGACGAAAAAAGGAAGCTGTGCTCGGCACTCTTTTTTTCCCCACTCACATGGGCGCCTCGGGGCGCTTGGGCCGGCGGGAGGTACGATGCCGGCGAGACGCCTGCTCATGGACCTGACCACGGATGAGAACCAGGTGTACCTGTTCATGGTGTTGTTCGGGTCGATCCTGTTCGGGACGCCTCCACTGATCAAGCTGTATAAGTACTGCCGACCGCACGCGGCGGCGTCGCGGGACCCGTCCGCGGGGCTGGAGATGTGGGACTTCCAGGACGAGTTCGACGACATGCGCGGGGTGAAGGACCCGCTCGAGCAGGAGAACAACCGCGGGAGGAAGGGGCAGAAGAAGAAGAAGAAGAAGAAGGGCGGCAAGGAGGCGGGGGCGAAGTAGCACGAGGACTTGTTTAGAATGTACGATTTTCGCGCAAATGAGCCCATAGCCTTGGTATTGGCGTCTATTTATGACTACGCGCCATACGAAACGACTGCTCCGACGGTTGACGGTGTCAGACGGTCGACGGCACGAGATATGTACTCGAGGGCGCGGAAGATCGACCGCGCGCCGCACGCTTGGACAGAAGTGCGCGCGCCGCGGTTTCACGACCCCGCGCCACATCATGTCGAGCGGAGCCCTCGAGCCGAAGAAATCCGGCGACTTCTACTGGAGCAAAGATGAGGTGCGTCGCGCTTCCCGCCTCGGTTCGCCGACGTCGGCGTGTGCCTCTGACGGCGTGGCAGAGTAGATGGCCGGTTTGACCGGCACGCGCGCGCGCGAGGCGACCGCGCGGGGCGCCGTGGGGCACGAAGGCATCGCACGAGGTCTCTTCGTGCCCGCGTCACCACGAAAGCGTCGCGTGCGCGTCCCGCGCCCCCGCACGTGCCGCCCGGCGTCGCCCTCGCGCCCGCAGGCGCGCGCACTGCCACGTCGCGCGTTTTCGCGCTTCACCGTTCCGAACGGACGGATCACGAATCGCGCAACCTCGCGCGGCGCGGCACTCGAGAAACACGAAACGCCATCTCTGCGCGATCCTCTGACCGATCACGCACCCGCACACGCGCGTCCCTCGGCCACCGCGTTTCTCATCACCAACCTCGAATACGCGCAGGAGCCCCACGCGAAGCGTCGCCGCGAGATCCTCGCGAAGCATCCCGAAATCAAGGATCTGTACGGTCCGGACTGGACCACCGCGCCGCAGATCTTCGCCGTGGTCGCCGCGCAGCTGAGCCTGGCGACCTACCTCGGGAACCACGCCAGCACGCCCGTGCTGCTGCTCTGCGCGTACCTGTTCGGCGGGTTCGCCACCGCCAACCTGTTCCTGGCGAACCACGAGCTTTCGCACAACCTCGCGTTTACGAGCCCCGCGGCGAACCGCGCGCTCGGCTTGGTCGCCAACCTGCCCATCGGCATCCCCTTCTCCGTGGCGTTCAAGAAGTACCACCTCGAGCACCACATGTTCCAGGGCCACGATAACATCGACACCGACATCCCCACGCGCGGTGAGGCGAAGTTTTTTACCCTCGGAGGCGTCTTTCTGAAGATCGTCTGGGTCATCGGGCAGCTCTTCTTCTACGCCATTCGGCCGCTGTTCGTGCGGCCGAAGCCGATGGGCAAGTGGGACGCGCTGAACCTGGTGACGCAGCTCGGCTTCGACCTGGCGTTCATCAAGCTCGCGGGGGGGCGTGCGTTCACGTACCTGCTCGCGTCCGTGTTCCTGGGCGGCGGCCTGCACCCCATCGCGGGGCACTTCATCAGCGAGCACTACGTGTTCGAGCCGGGCCAGGAGACGTACTCGTACTACGGGCCGCTCAACGCGTTCGTGTACAACGTGGGATACCACAACGAGCACCACGACTTCCCGAAAGTCCCGGGTTCGCGGCTGCACAAGATCCGCGAGATCGCGCCCGAGTACTACAACACCCTGAAGTACCACACGTCCTGGACCAAGGTGATCAAGGACTACATCCTCGACCCCAACATGGGGCCGTTCTCGCGGACCATGCGGAAGAAGTCCGAGTGAGCGGAGTTTTCGTGTCGCCGCCGTCGCGTCGCGCGCGACGCATTCTTTTTTTATTAGTCTTGTATCGAAGTCGAAGCTACCGCACGCGTCTAAATACCCACGACGCCGCGTAGGCTCTTCAGGCCCTTCACCGCGGTGCCGCACTGGTACCAGATCTCGGAGGACCCGTCCGGACCGTCGCGCTCGCCGTCTTCGAAAACGCCTTCGGCGCGGCTTTCGTCGCCGCCCTTCGGCCGCGGGGTCACGATCAAATCGACCCTGACCTTGGTGTTTTTCCCTCCCAACCCGCCGCGCTCGAGGCCCCGTTTCGGCAAAAAGCCAACCGGGCACGCCGTCGTGCTCCCGTCCTCGGCCTCGCCGCGCGCGCGGACCATCACGAACGCCTTGCCCACCGCGGAGGCGGGCGCGCACTGCGACACCGCGGGTAGGCACTCGCGGACGACCCGGCGGCCGGCGTTTCCCAACGCCCGCGTCGCCTCGGGGCTCTCATCCCGGTCGTGCCTCGCGTACCCCCCTCGCGCGTTGACGTCGGCCAGCGAAAACACGAACATCTCCTTCGGGCGCGCCGGTGTCGACCCGAGGAACAGTGCGACCCGGCTCGGTTCGAAGGCGCGCAGCATCTCCGGAGTTAGGCACCCCAGCGCGGCGTCCATCTCTCTGAACAGCTTTACGGCGGCGCGCTCGACGGACGTCACGCGCTTGCGCTTGGCTCCTACTGGGGACGACACGGGGCTCGTGAGTGCGCCGGTCGCCTCTCGTGCGCTCGGCAGGCCCATCGCCTCGGGGCCCACCGTCTGAAGCAGCGCCGCGCGGAGCTCGTCGTAGCTCGCCGGGATCTGCTGTCTGACGAACAGAAGAAACTTCACAGCCTCGCGGAGCGCGTGCGCCACGAGCTCCGCGGTGACCGGAGCCGTGACCCGCACGTCCGCGCGCACGCGTTCCATGCCCGGCGACGAAGGCGCCGCCCGCGCCTCGTGACTCCCACGCCTCGCCGCGAACGCGCGCAAAGTGATGACAGCCGCTTGATTGGAGTGACTGACGAAACTCTTGACTTGAAAATTCTCGTCGTCGTCGCTCGTCTTTCGTCGCTTTTCGGGCGACCAGATCGCTCGCAGATCACCATTCGTGGGTAGCACCTACGTCCGCGCACGATGAACAACTTTCACGGCAAGAAGCTCAGCCTGATTTCCAAGTCGGATATCAGGTATGAGGGCATCGTGCACAGCATCGACCAAGCGAGCAGCGCGCTGACCCTGCAACACGGTGCGTCCACAGCTGTCCGATCGCGGGAATTCCGCCTTTTCGACGATCGGGCGTTCCCTTTTTCGCGGGTTGACACCCGCGTCATGTCTTCGCCCCTTCCCGACCGATCGCTGACCTCCACCTCTCTCGCCTCACCAACCCGCAGTGCGATCGTTCGGCACGGAGGGACGCAGAACCGTCGGCCCGCAGATCCCCGCCAGCCAGGAGGTCTACCCCTCGATCATCTTCAAGGGCGGGGACATCAAGGGCCTGGAAGTGATTAACGACGGGGCTTTCCCGGCCGCGGCCGCGCCTCAGGCGCCGCTTCAGCAGCAGCCGCCCATGCAGCAGGTACGATCGAAGACACATTTCTCGGGTCGTGCGTTCAGGACACGGCGCGGGCACGCACGACCGCCGTGCCGTCTCGACGATCGGCCAGGCGGCGTCCGATCGGCGCGCGCGACCCATCCGCGGAATTCCACGCAACGACCGATCGCTGGAAAGCGCGTCGTCCTCAAGAAGTGGCGAGGCTGCGTTTTCTCCATTCGCGAAATCAATCGGCGACATCGTCGCTTACGCGAATCGAATCCCTCAGTCGTCTGACCCTCTCTTCACCCACCCTTTCGTCGACGAAACGTCAGGCGGCGCCTCCCCAGCAGCAGTACATGCAGCCTCCCCCCCAGAAGCAAGCGGCGCCTCCCCCGCAGTACCAGCAGCTGCAGTACCAGCAGCCCCCTCAGTACCAGCAGCCGCCGCCGCAGCCCGCGGCGCCCGCGGCGCCCGTGAACCCCTGGAACCGCGCGCCGGCGCCGGCGCCGGCCGCGCCCCCTCAGCAGCAGCGCCAGCAGCGGGCGCCTGCGCCGAAGGCGGCCAAGCCCGCGCCCGCGCCCGCGCCCGCGGCGCCCAAGCCCAAGCCCACGAGCTTCCTCGCGGCGGTGGGGGGCGGCGGCGGGGGCGCTGTGCCGAAGGGTGCCCCGGCGCGCGTGGCGGGGCAGCCCGCGGGCGGCCGCGGCGGTGCCCCCCCCGCGCCTCGTGCGGGCGGGCGCGGCGGCGCCGGTCGCGGCGGTGCGATGCCCGCGCCCCGCGCTGGCGGGCGCCCCGCTCCGGCGGGTGGCGACGGCCTCCTCCCCACGCGCATGGCGGTGCCCACCGAGGACTTCAACTTCGAAGCGGCGTTTCAGAAGTTCAGCAAGGAAGCGATGGCGCAGCAGGCGATGGCGCAGCCCGTGGCGACGTACGTCAAGGACGATTTCTTCGACAGCATGAGCTGTGAGGCGCTCGAGAGGCAGGCGATGGCGCAGCAGTCGCAGGGACGTTCGCGATTCCACGAGCAACGCAAGCTCGACATGGACACCTTCGGCGCCGCCGGCGGGGCGCGCCGCGTCGACCACAGCGGCGGTGGCAGAGGCGGCCGCGGCGACGGCGGGCGCGGCGGGCGCGGCGGGCGCGGCGATGGCGGCCGTGGCGGTCGTGGCGACAACCGTGGGTTCCAACAGGCCGGCCGTGGCGGACGCGGCGGACGCGGCGGACGCGGACGCAACTGAGACTCGAGAATAGCACGCTTGTCTACATAGTTCACGACGTGAGTTCCTCAGGTCTTCTACCAGTTTTTTGACGTGTCCGAGGAAAACGAAGAGGATACTTTCGTCTTCCCAGGTTCCCAAAAGCCACGACGACGTCGCTTGCCCTCACTCTTCCCCGACCCTCCTTCCCCGCGCATGTCCACGCACGCCAGACCCTCGTTCGAGGAGATGACCTTCACCGAGCCCAGGACCGTGTTGTTCGCGGTCGGAGACAAGGACAGCGTCGAGACCAAGTTGTCCTGGCGCTGGTGCCGCGACAACCTGCTGACACCAGCGGACAACCTCTGGCTCGTGCACGCCCGACGCAAAGAGAGCGGCTGGGTACCCCTGGACAGCGTCAAGACCCTGAGCGACGTGTCACTGGCCAAGGACTGGCTGCCGTCCGAGATCGCGAACTCCATCCACGGCATGCAGCACAAGCTGATCGTCATCGACACCACGCACGACACGGGGGAGAGCCTCTTGAAGTATATCTCTCTCGAAACGCCGCGCGACGCTATCCTGGTCATGGGCAGTCGGGGACGCCAGGGCTGGCGCAAGTTTCTGCTCGGCAGCGTCTCTTCGTACGTCGTGCAATACGCCCCGATACCGCTGCTTGTCGTGCGCTCGAGGAAGTACCGAGACATCCCCGACCTCACCTCCGACACCGTCGGCGCCGCGTACCTGGGGATGACGCAGCCCGGCAAGAGCCGCACCGTGGCCATCGCCGTCGACGGCACCGCCGCGAGCCGCGCGCTCGTCAAATGGGCGTGCCTGAACGCGCTCAGGACCGACGACCAGGTGCACGTGCTTCACAGCGCCGTGAGCGAGTCCCCTATCCAGACCGCGGACGCCACCAAACAGGTGGAGAAGTGCATGAACGCGTTGGCGGAGTTCCAGAAGGACAACGAGAAGGGCACCGCGACGTCCGTGCTGCTCGACATCAAAGGCGGCGACCTTCGCGACCTCATCGTGGACTACGTCGCCGACCTCGGCGGAGCTGTCGATCTGCTCGTCATGGGCACACGCGGCATCAAAGGGAACCTGAAGCGCGCGGTCATGGGCTCGGTCTCCAGCTACTGCCTCTCCTTCGCAAACTGTCCGGTGCTCGTCGTGCCGTCGGACATCGCGCGCGAAAGCGCGGGGCCCGAGCCCGGCGAAGATACGCCCGCCGCGTGAACGCTCGGGCGCGAAACGTTCGACGGAGCACGCACGTCGATCCGTCTCGAACGAGCGATAGACGCGCTCTTTGAACGCACAAAGTGTCGATGAAACGATTTCGTCTGCATCGCCGGCTACCCAACCTAATACATATCCTCTACGTCTTCTTTGTCGACGGTCCAGTCGGGATCGTCGCCGGCCCATCCGTACGTTTCGCCGTCGTCCCGACGGCGCGACCGGGGCGTACAATCGAGACTGCTCCTGCGAGACAGAGGAACGTCGAGCCCTTCTCCGCTGTACTGGGAAGACCCGTACTCGTCGTAAGATCGCGCCGAGGACGCGCCTTCCCCGGCGAACCACCCGTCGCCTCGCTCGCGGTCCGCCGCCGCCTCGTCCGAGTTCGCGCTCTTCGAGCCCGCCGCGTTCTTGCCGTCGACGTCTGCTCCCAGAGTTCGCCTCTCGATGCCCCACTCGACGAATGGCTCGACGTCCTGCTCTAGAAGCGCGCGGACCTCGAAGTGCAGAGGCAGGCGCGTCGAGAACATCTTCTCCACGGCGGGGAGGATGTCGCGCTCGACGACGGACGACGCGGCGCGCACCGCGCGCGCGCGCGTGTACCCGGCGGCGCCGAGCCTCGGCGCAGCCGGCGGCGCGAGGTCCAGCCCCAGGCCGGGCGGAGTGAGGTGCGTCCGCGCCGTAGCGCGGGATACGACGCCGGACGCTGTGTCTAAAGTAGGTGGTGCGCCGACGGCCTCGAGTTCGCGGAGCCACCGCGCGGCGTTCGCGCGTATGCCGACTTCGTCGGGGTCGACTCTGTCCCGGTCGCCGGCGCGCGCCGCCAAGGCGGCGTCCTCCGCGGTGGTCTGCGTCGCCCACGCGCGCGTCGGGACCCCGCGCTCGAGGTCACGCACGCGCGCACGAAAAACCGTCACCTCGTCTTCGAGGGACGCGTTCGTGGCGACCTGTTCGTCCAGACGCCGGCGCAAGTCCTCGGCGACGCGACGCGTTTCGTCGAGCTTCGCCTCGGCTTCCTCGACTCTCTGCTCGAGCATGGCCGAGGTCTTCTCGCCGAGGTCCGCGCGTCGCTCGCTCGCGTCCGCCCTGCGCTCCGCCGTCTCCGCGCGCGTGCGCGCTTTCTCCAGCCGCCCAGCCGCGCGTTCCTCGAAGCTGTCGCATCGCGCGGTGGCGGAGGCTGCGACTCGAAGCGCCTCATCTCGTTGCGTTTCGGCACCCTCCAGAACCGTTTGCAACGCCTTGAGCTGCGCCTTCAGCGAGAACACCTCCTTGTCCGGGACGTGCAGGTGGTCGCGGAGGTGCTCGGGGACGCCGTCCGCGGTGTTCGCGCGCGCGCGCGACTCCTCGGAGTCGTCCAGGCGCGACAGGGGGGGTCGCTCGCTCATCGTGGGGGCGACATAGGAACGGGTATACGGGAAGCGCGCCGGAGAATGTTTATTACTGCGGCAGTTGTGCCTCGTTGCGCGGGCATGACGCCTTTTCCAGATCGTCGCAAGATTTTCCCGTTCGTGCTGTATGGAGTCAGTCATGAGCGAAGGGTTTTGTGAAACCGAGACGATCGCCACAGCGTCGTGCGCGCACCCCAGGCGGAACGCTGGGCCTGCACCGGAGCGTCGACCGCGTCGGAGCGATCATGCTGCGACATGCGACTAAGACCCTGGGCGCCAGGCTGACCCCGGCGCGGGCGGCCGCGGTGAATTTCTTCCACACCAGCCCCATGGTGGAGTCCAGTTTGCCCAGGAAGAACGGTACGGCGCCCGCCCTTTCCCTTCTGCACCTCGCCCCGCGCCTTACCCGAGGGCGCGACGTACTGACCCACGGATCCTCGCATGCATCCTTTCAACAGGCACGACGCAAGTCGGCGAGGGCCCCAAGGCTCTCTCATCGTCTTCCGCGCCCACGGATCTCAGCGGAGGTGAGCGAAGCACCCCGCGAATTTGCCCCAAACGCAGCGCTCGATGAAGACAACAACAACGACGAAAAATAACTCTCAGCCGCGAGCTCTGCGAGCGCCGAACCGAGATCCTGACCTCCTCTCCCAATCTCTCTCCACGGCCACGCAGTGCTTGACGCGTCCGCGCAGACGCTGTTCCTGACGGAGATGTTCCGCGGCATGTCTCTGACGATGAAGTACTTCTGGGAGCCGAAGGTGACGATCAACTACCCCTTCGAGAAGGGACCGCTGTCTCCCCGCTTCCGCGGAGAGCACGTGCTTCGAAGGTACCCCACGGGTGAGGAGCGGTGCATCGCGTGCAAGCTGTGCGAGGCGATCTGCCCCGCGCAGGCGATCACCATCGAGGCGGAGGAGCGAGAGGATGGCAGCCGCCGCACGACGCGCTACGACATTGACATGACGAAGTGCATCTATTGCGGTTTCTGCCAGGAGGCGTGCCCGGTGGACGCCATCGTGGAGGGGCCCAACTTCGAGTACGCCACGTACTCGCACGAGGAGCTCCTGTACGACAAAGAGAAGCTCCTGAACAACGGGGACAAGTGGGAAAAGGAGATTGCGAAGAACTTGGCGAACGAGGCGCTGTACCGGTGATGGGCGAGCAGTCGGGACGTCTGTTTTTCCTTTCGAGCGACCTGCGGCTCCGAACGAAGTTCGTGGGCTCGTGAGACGCCCTCGTCTTCGCGCGGCGCGTCGACGGGTGTTCAAACACTTTAGTCTTGCAATGTAAACGTACATTTTTCGTTCAACCCGGAGCGATGCCGTCGACATTCTCGAAGGCACGCGAGCGAGCGAGCGAGCGCTCTGCTTTGCGAAAAATGGATCGAGAGTCACTCGAGTTGCCACGGTGGCACGAGGTGCGAAGCGTGAGCTACCACGAAACGACGAAACGACATCTTTCAAGCGTGGCTAGCGCGACAACAACCCATCGCGCGACGAGTGATTTCGATCGACCGTCGGGTCCAACGCATCGCAGCCCGCTCAAGCCGAGCTGGCGAGCTGGCGAAAGATGGCGTCTTTCTACGTAGCGCCGCCCGCGGCGGCGCACGCTCGGCTCGGGACCAGATCTTTCAGAGTTGCAAGCTACAGGACGGCGTCCTCGTCCGGGCGCGATGCCGTGCGGTGTCGCTCGATGGGCCGCATCCCACGTCGTTCTGAGCTCGATCGATGGACTGGCGTCGGTAGAGGGAACATGTCCGTGGATCATGACTTCGGTCGTCGCGTCTCCCGGTCGCGACGGTCGCTTCAGCGGCGTGAGAGCACCGGCGAGGCGACGGCGCCTTTGCCAGAAGACGGCGACGACGATGGCGCGTTTGCACGCAAACGCGCAGAGGGGGAGGTCATCGCGGAGGTTCCGCCCCGTGGTAGTCCTTGTTGGGCGGATAAATGGTTGAAGGTTCCGGAGAAAGGGTTCTGCGAGGTGCCTTGGAACGGAGGGACTGTGTTTAGCGTCATGTTTCTGTGGTTTGCATCCTTCATGTTGGTCGGGCACATCGGTTTGCCGTCGGTCGTTCGCTGGCTCGGATTCAACTGTAGAGAGCTCTCGGCGCGTGGTCTGGCGATGTATAGCCTGAGCGCGGATGTCGTGGAGATGTTCGTGGGGCTAGGAGTGCTCTTCCAGTGTCTTCGCCCGTATTTCCCGCTCCCAAAGCGATGGTTCCCGGTGAGTTTGAAGGGGCGCTGGTGGAAAGAAGTCTTGCTCGGGTGCACGGTGTTTCCCATCGTGAGCACTCTGAACAATTTCAACAGCAGTTTGATGCCGATTCCTAGCACGTCGCTCCCGGTGTCGCCATGGGAGCAGTCCCTGTTGTCCAACGATCTGGTCTCGATTTGCTTCTACGTCGCGGTGGTGTCTCTGGTGGCTCCGGTGTGGGAAGAGATGATCTTTCGCGGTTTTCTTCTTCCTTCCTTCACGCGATACTTCCGGATGGACGTCTCCGTGCTGATCAGCTCGCTGATCTTCGCGCTGGCACACTTCAGCATGGAACGACTGATCCCGCTGACGTTCCTGGGTATGCTCATGTGCGTGGTGTACTCTCGATCGAAAAATATCCTGGCGCCCATCATCTTGCACAGCTTGTGGAACGCGTTCGCGTTTGTCGAGCTCATCGTCAATCCGGCGGCGATGGTGAACTGGGTGACGACGCTCTTCGGGTTGGGCATCTAGCTAGCTAGTGGGCCGCATAGCTTAGCGCGAGTGTCTTGCTGCTACAAATCTAATAGACACGGCACCGAAAAAAATCGCATCTCTGAACGTTCTAACCCCACGCATCAAAAGCTAGACATCTCGTTGTCGGTCACGAGCGACCTCGCGTTTTTTTCCTCGCGCCATCGAAAGTACGCCGAGCCCGCGAAACCGCCGATGAGGACGAGCGCCAACACGACGACCACCGCGGTCATCGACGACAGCTGTGCTCTCAGCGCGTCGACGTCCCGGCCGTCACTGGATGCCCAAGCACTCGGAGTGGGTGCGACGATCCCCGGCGAGCCACACGTGCAGTTTCCCGACAGCGGGGCTCCGCTGTTGTAAACCTCGCACGGGTTGAATATCGACAAGTCGTCCACCTCGGGTTTGAAGTCGATGAAATCGTAGTAGTGCAGCACAGGAAGACCTCGCATGCCGCTGTCGGACCTCACGACGACGCGGGAAATCATGCGGTGAAACGATTCGCGCCTGACCATCCACGACGAGATGGGAAAATAAAACTCGTACACGTACGAGATGGTCGTCGACGGGTCCCTGAAGCTCGGCATGGAGACGTTTCGAGTCCATTTCTCACACGGGATACCGCGCACGACGCCGGCTTCAGTGACCCCATGATACTCAATCGGTGTATCACCATCAGTCATTTGAAGGAAATCTACGGTAGACGATAACCCGTTACCCCTGCCTCGACCGAACATGGGAAAGTGTCCGTCTGACATCTTGTGGTGCTCGCAGACTCCCGAAGGGTGCGTGCCGTTTTGGTGCATGAACATGACGGTATCCTGCTCCGTGTTCACGATACGCGTCTGCTTCGAGTACGACGAGTGTTCATCAATTCGTAGGTTGTTCGTCGAGGCATCATACCATTCGTAACGCAGCATGCTATACGACACAGAATCCAAACTTTCACCTTCGTGGTTGATGTTCGCCTCTATAACAGCGCTCCAAGTGTTGGGGAGCGTCGGCAGGTGAGGGACGAGGTTGCAGCACCCGATGCGAGTACCGTCGGGGGCGTGCACGACGACGGACGCCGCGCGTTCGTAGTCTACGAGGTAATCACGCGTGACATTTGCATCAGTGGGCGCAGGTACGCCACCGGGGAAGTCGTGCTCGACCAAAACGATGTTATCGCCGCTGTCTGTTCCGGTGACATCATGTAGGAAGTGAGAGCCACCCGAGTTGATCTCGCACCTCGAGGCGTGGAGGTGTGCTTTCGTCGAAAAGGCACCAGAAGCACCCGACTCTTTCTCAACCGCGAGGGTCACCTCTAGCCTAGACTGACCCGAGGTAAGATTCACCATCGATCCCGTTCCAGCCGCGACATAATTGTAGTGGTCCGCGTAAGTATCGATGGGTGCTGTCATCGACAGCGTCGCTTTGAGGACTGGAACGTCCCATACATCCGCCTCGAAGAGGATGACAGATGAGTCGCATTCGGCAAACGTCACGAACTCCCCCGCAGCACCACCCAGAGACAGCATCGCGAGGGCAAGAACCTGCACGACCGCCTTCGCCCGCATAGTCAAAATGATTTCGGTTACCCCCTAGCGTCCCGGTGCTAGAGGAAGTGCAGGAGGCCCGGTCGTTCGACGTTGGACACGACGACGTGTCTAAAGAATATTTTCCGGAAATTGTCCATCTGGCAGACTCGAAAATCTATGCGCATTGCGTACCGAACGTCTTCCGCCCCGTATCTAACGACTTACAAGGTGAGGTCCTACATTTTCTATCGTGACGCTGTTTTCGCGTTCTCTTTCTTCCTCGCCGTTTGTTCTTTCTGATCCTTCTGTTCCGGAATCGGTGCGCTGCTGCAACACCAGCAGCACGTGGCCTCTTCCTGGAAAGGTGATTTGCCGTCGTCGTTGATCGAAACCTTGACACCCTTCGGAGTGGTGATGGTCTGCTCCGCCGGCGGTATCACGGCGTCATCAAGAGTCCAATTCAGCACGGACATCTGACTCGTCAGAATCTCTTCAATCGTCAGTAAGCTCTCGGAAGTTTGGTTGAGCTGACTGAGCCTCGTCACCTGTGGAATCTTCTCCTTCTGACTCGTTGGCGACATGAGACCGAGTCCGGAGAGTAAGCTCGCCAAGGGATCGATGGGGATCTGGTTGTACTCGTCCAGGCGCTTGGCCGTGTATCGAAGCTCTCGGAACATCTCATCCGATACCTTGCCGTTTAGGATTTGCTCTGACCCCGGAAGATCTTTCATATCGTTCACGCAGCGTAACACTTCCGTCTTTCTCTTCTCAAACTCCGCGAGCGGTGTCGGCAACTCGTGCCCACTCTGCTTCGTTCGGCTCACCGCGAGGTCACAGAGCGCCTCGACATCCCTCAAACGCTCCAGGTACCCGTTGAGCGTATCGTCTCGCTTGAACTTCCTCGACGCCGCTGACTTCGCGGACCCCACGCTCGAAGCACTTGGAGGCCGAATCCAGCTCTTATCTAGTGGAACCCGTACCGGCGCGGGCGTGCGTAGAGGCGAAGAAAGCGATTGAATTCCTGTTTCAGCACCGCCTCCGCGAACGAAATCGCGAGAGGTCCCCGAACGACCCGACCGGCCAGACCGCGTTGACCGCGCATCCGGGCGCGAAGGCGTGCTCTCGCCTCGAGGTCGTCTCTCCCGTCGCCCTGAGCTCGACGGGACACCCTGATCGCGCTCCTTGCCGCTCATCGCAGCGCGCCTCGCCGAGTGAAACCGGGTGTTTTCGAGCTTTTCGTGACACAACGAGACGGCCGAAAAACGCCCGAGCAACACCAAATGGAATCGACAGGCGGCCAGTTCGGCAACTGGCAGTCGGGCAAAATAAAATAAATCAAACGCAATTCTTTTTGGACGAAGGCATCGACTTCACGAAAACTCGTCTTCTTGCGACGACACTCCTCTCGGGCGCGCTCTAGCAACGTTTGGGCGGGTGGTGGACCAGGGTGCGGGCCGCGGCGAGCGCGGATGCGAGGTCTGTGGGACATCGGAAAGAGATCCTTGGAGTTCTCCACGCCGATATTCTTGCTAGATTGACTCGAAGGGTCCGGCCGGGTTCGTTTTTCCTGTGGCTCACAACGGTGGGCAAATGGCGCAGAGCGGCACGACGTCGCGCAGGAGAACGCGCGTGCAGCGCGTCCTTGCCTTTGTCTCCGCTGTGATTTTGATTCGGTTCATCATCAATGCGCGAACGTCGAGCAGTAAATATCTTCCTGAGACGAGCGCACGTGGTTCTGGACACGGATCCCTGAAGGGCATGCTGGATGACATTTATAACACCGAATCAAAGTGGGCACCGACTGCGGCGACGAATTCGAATGTTATGAACAGCGGGACCTCCGACGACCAGCGAACCACGCTGGATAAGAACGATGACGGCAACAGTGCGGGTTCGGAAAATTTGGGGCGTGGCGCGGGATCGTTGAGTGTGTCGGTGGCATCGAAGAAGACAACGTCGAAAGGACTTGACACGGAAAACGCTACGCCGGGGTTGTGGAGCGAAGCGTCGGAACATAAGAGGGTGATGATGGCTATCGGAGAAGCCCTGACAGTGATCTACCCGGACCGTGTAGATCGTGGTAAGCTAGTCATGGCGACGGTAGCGAATGAGGCCTTTCTAGAGCTTCTGATGAACTGGCTCGCGTTTACGCAGGCTCACGACGTCATGGTGATTGTCGGGGCGCTCGACGAGGCCACCGCGGAACGATGTAAAGCAATGTCGGTACCTGCAGTGCAACTGCAGGATGCCGGACTTGACACGACACTGATATCTCTTGACGAGCACGAGGTGAAGAACCAGAACTTCAGAGGATCGCAGAGAGGGTTCCAGAACTACGGCGTACGAAAGTTGTCATTCCTCTTGACGTTGCTTGAGTTGGGTCTGGATGTCTCGCTGTCAGATACCGACGTAGTGTGGAAGAAGAGGTTCGTAGCCCCGAATGAGCGGACACTCGAGCGGCGATGGGGGAAGCCGCAAGATACTGACAAACTCCATTATCAACAGCCCCGAAGAATTATTTTCAGGAAAGAGCGGCACATATGCCGATACCGCGGATGTTCTCGTCACAAGCGATTGCCTCTCGCAAGATATTGAATCAAAAATGGTACGTGCGCGTTGTAAAACGTGCATTGCACACATTTCTGACGCGCTTACAAGGCGTTATTGAATTAACTTCATTTCTTCCTTACACAGGTGAGCGCATCGGCGCTTACGTTGGCATCGACCGACGACCCGACATTCAACTACAAGGAGTGGGCATGTGGAGTCGGAGGCCCGGAGCCGTGGGAAGATAATGCGAGCCCTTTGACCTCAAGAATAAACACCGGGGTGACCTTCTTTCGCTCGACCGAGAGTGGAGTCGCAGTGGCTAAAAGATGGCTAGAAAAGGCAGCTGAGTGCTTCTCAAATCCTGACCAAGGTTGCGACGATCAGACTAGCTTTAACGCATTAGCGGCGCTTAAGGGGGATATTAACCCCGTCATGGACGGGCGTCACGGCACGGTACGTCTCACACACAAATATATTCATCCTCACACATTGCAACTGACGCACCTTCCACTCGGTAAAATTGCAGAAACCCGTCAAAGGGGGAGAAGGCCGCGTTTACTGGAGTGAATTCGATGGTAAACGTTGCGCGATAGGGTGAGAACTTATATCCCGTGTGTTTTATGATGTCTCTATTCGACCGTCGCGTGTACTTACACGATTGCATGTTCCAACAGGTATCTACCGATCAGTGACTTCTCCAATGGTCATGTTTTCTTTTTGCAGAAGGTCCCTCAGAACCTTCAGGTACGAACCGTCGTGTTGTGCTTTGAATCTTGAAATGTTTCGACACTAACCGCGTGTCTTATATCGCAGAAGTACCCTTATGCCATTCACAACACGCACAACTTCTACGGCCATTCAGGTACGTTATTTCATTTCTCCGTTCCTTGTCTGAATTTTTCACTGAACGCGCCGTGTGTTCCGCAGGCAAGATGTATCGATTTCGCGCGTCCAAGCTATGGGCAGTTGAGGGGAATTCGGAGGAGTATTCGGACGAATTGAATTATTTATCGTTCGAGAGTTTCGCCGGGACTGAGGCTTCAAAGGAAAGTTCCCCACTGGTGGCTCACATTTTGGCGAGGGATGAGTTGCGTCGAGAAATGTGGGCTGCGATCGGTCTCGCCAAGGCTCTCGATCGAGTTCTCGTCCTTCCTCGGTTCAACTGCTTTTGTGACCGATATTGGTATCCCATCCTTCCCCAGTGCCGGTTGCCCGGTAGTCAGCGTTTCATGTTCTCGCAGTCGTGCCCACTGGATCAAATACTCGACGTCGGAGCCGTGGCCGATCCTGGGTTCATCGTGAAATCCCGCGTCGACGGTTTCTTCGAGCACGCTAAAGCTAAGCCACTTTTGGAGTCCAGGAAAGTGGTGAGTCTCGTTGAGACGCGTGAAAAAGTTAAATGTTTGTCGCCGGAGAATGTTCAGAAGTCACTCGCCTCGTCAGAGACAGTATTACACATCGCAGGCGGTATTCGAGGATTATTCTGTGGGTTTCCAGATAATAGCGCCCAGGCTGAAGCCATCGATGCTGGAATCTCGAAAGCTTTCAACTCGGACTGGTGCTGCCATCAGAACGGCAGCATGCCGATTGCGCCACACGCTCGCGTCGGCGCCTTGCCCGACGGATCTTTTGACGCCGGGCCTCACGCAGACAAAGTCACCATAGATCTTGCGTCACACGTTTGGGATCTAACCATCCCCGAGAAGGATAAGTGGCAGGCGCGCATTTTCGGCATACCTTTTCCTGAGGGATCGCGCATGGCTGAGCACAACCACTACAAGTGTTGATGCGGGGGAAGCGGTGCGGGGACGTGAACCTCGATGGAACGTTTCTTTGATTAGTAAAAGTTAGTACGTGCAAAGGCACATTCCAAGCTATGAAACCCAACCCCCTATGATCACTCCCTCACCGTCTCCACGTCGTTACACCAGTTTGTCCATTATGCTTGAGTTGGCCTTCTCCAACTTCATTAGATTATCGTACACGCCCAAGATCTTTTGACTGTTGATCTCGAGTACAAGCCCGCCGACGATGGTCTCGTCGAGCACGGTGTACGCCTTAGGTGAGTTGAAAATGAGGTCCAGCTCGCACACGTTCTCAAACACGCGATCGAGAGTCTCCACGTAGACCTGAATGAGGTCCAGCATCGCAAGTTCCGACTCAGACCTGTCACTCAGAATGCAGAAGTACAGCGTCGCGAAGTGACGGTACACCAATTTGGTGTCGGGACCGAAGGTCTTCTCGTCATCCACGAAGCTGCACAGGTGGTCAGGGCGCCCGGTGACAATTTTGTACACTGTCTGACACAACTCAGTCTGCTTGTCCACACCGAGCTGCTCGTAGAAGCGGCACAGGCGGACCATGGCTGCAGGGAAAGGAGGGTTGAACGAGATCGTCAGTCAGCTGAGTTGGACAGGCCGCGTGCGAGGACTTAGGCGGAAACGCGATGTCATCGACGTGGTCGCGGGGTGCTTAAATGGAATATCCTCGCATCATACAAACAGGGAGACGTACCGTGGTTGTTCACCACGATGAAAGCCTTGATCATGGTGGCTTCCTTCTCTCGTCTCGCCGCACGAGCAGTGAAGAATTTCGTTGAAGAATGCGCGCCCACTGAAAGTTGGGAATCGCTCGCCGAGGGAACGCGGAGAGAGTCGCGCCTACAGTCCGAGCGAGGGCGCTGAGGACGGTCGGTGCCTGCGCGAGATACGCGCACGTCGTCTGGTCCGAGCGCGCGGGCGTGTCCGCGTGCGTGGATCAGTGATTGCCGGTGCTCTCGGGCGACACAGATGCCTTTTGCCCGCGGCCCCAAATCGACGAAACCCAAGGTCCCAAGCACGCGTTTGATTTTTCTATCACGCACGCTCGCGTTTTGCGGATTCGCGATTCGAGATTTTCGTTCCA
>Ga0181558_10001557_pt1 | contig 21989 bp, 19 predicted proteins | sample 011ome_22_FD_133754 | JGI IMG/M metagenome (GOLD analysis project Ga0181558, IMG submission 133754) | Coastal salt marsh microbial communities from the Groves Creek Marsh, Skidaway Island, Georgia - 011507BT metaG (megahit assembly) | ecosystem: Environmental > Aquatic > Marine > Intertidal...
TACGCTTTTTACCTATTTAATTGAAGACCCCAATGAGTTTGCTATAAAGAGTAATGAAGCCGCATCCAATCAAAGTAATTGGGCAGAACGTGAGATGTACGCACTTCAAAAGAGTATTGAATTGAATAATAGTCAAATCGCAAGTGATGAAAAGCTGATGAATAGCTATAAAAGTCAATTAAAGCGATTAGAAAATGAGGTTATTCTTGGCGCTGCAACCGAAAGAGATTTAAACAACCTTGAATATCAAATTAGTAAACTAGAAACAACGATTAGTCTGGCCCAATCTGAAAACGAAGTACTTGCCAAGCAGATAAATGACTTAAAGAATAATAAAGCAGGTGTTCAGAAGAAAGAAGAGCCTGCAACCTTTTCACCTTATCGCGCGTTTGTATCACCAATAGACGGTTATATCGCTAGGATCTTCAAAGAACCTTATGAGGTAGCGCTTAAAAGTCAAGTGATCATGAAAGTACATAGGGCTGATTCGGTGCATGTAAAAGGCTATTTTGATCAAGAAGATTTAAAGTATGTAAACGTTGGTGATATGGTTGATGTGAGTTTCCCTGATGGTAAAGAAAGTGAAGGCGTTATTAAACGCTTTTATACCTCTACTGTCTTGATCCCTGAAGAATTTCAGGAAAAATATGAGCCAGCAAAAAGAACGATAGCGGTGGATATTGTTCCCGCGCCAGGAGCGGATCTTGAAATTTGGAAACGCTACTATAAACTGAGTGTTAAATTACGAAAACGGACGTTTTAATGAAACACTTTGAAACACATAATTACAAGTCAAATTTTGTACTAGAACAAGGGCAATATTCCTATGTCTATATCCGAAATTTCGAAATTCCACCGTTGGAGGAAATTGCTGATCATGATGCTGTTGTGATCGAGGTTAAAAACCTCGATTTTGTTCGTCTCATTGTTAATGCGGTCCGTTCAAATTTAGATCCAGATATTTATTTGACGCCCATTTTCTTGCTTAAAAAGGATGTCTTGGATGATGTCCCTTATATTGAAGAATTGGTCGATGGTTCAATCAAATCATTAGATGACCTAGGCTTTGTGAATAAGGAAATTGATAAAATCAATATCCGAAAGAATAGTTTGAATATTACTAGTTCTGTTTCTTTCGAGGCGCAGGTCATCACCAAACTTATTGCTTTGATGTATGTCCGTGAGTTAAAGGTGTTGAATCCGATTCCAGACAAATATTCCAACTTGTATTATTCTTTCCCTTTCATGGCAATTAATTTTGAGGAGAAAGAGGAGCATCTTGCACTGAAAATTCTGAATTTGGCAGAAGAAGAAGGTATGCTACGTTCCGAATATTTTGATCGAGTTTACCTATGTTCATCTTGTTCGGGAAGTCATATGAGTTATCGAGAGGTTTGTCCGAAGTGTAGCAGTTCTAACACAACTCCATCTGATATTATTCACCATTTTCCTTGCGGATATGTTGGGCCAATGAAAGATTTCTCTAACGAAATTGATGATAAATTAGATTGTCCAAAATGTAATAAACGACTTCGCCATATTGGAGTTGACTATGACAAACCATCTGTTATTCACCATTGTAACAACTGTAGTCATAATTTTCAGGATTATAATGTTAATGCAAAATGTATGTCTTGTCATACAGATCGTTCAGTGGAGACGCTAAAAGCCCATGACATTAAGACTTATCGCCTTACAAAAAAAGGTGAATTGGCGGCAATTAAGGGCTTTACATCAACTTCTAAAGATATTGAAGATGTTATGGGCACAGTTAAGTACGATACTTTCAAAACAATGCTCAAGTATGAAATTGAGCGCTTAAAACAAACATTAGGAGACAGTAACCTTTGTGCTATTCATATTGGTAATAGTTCTCAGGTATACTCAAAGCTCGGAAGTGAATTGCAGCGAGGGGTATTTAAAGATTTAGTTTCAGTTATTAGAAGTAATATTCGATCATCTGATGTTATTGCCTTCTGGAGTTCATCTACAATAGTGGTTTCCATGAACGACATTCCGCATAAAATCGCCCTGCGAATTACAGGCGAAATGGTAGAATTGTTATCAGAGCTAATCAAATCAAGTTTTGATGATTTAGAAGTGAATTTTGAAACCAAGACGGTCGCTTTAGATTACCGAAAACCTCACGAAATGCAATTGAGAGAATTGCTTGCAGAATTTGATTAAGGGATATGGAAGGAATTCTGGATAGTTACATGCGGTTTTTAGCCACACTTACACCAGCTTATTTCTTTGAGTTGTTTTGGTTCTATTTTGTCTTTGAGTTTATTCGATATTTTTTTCTAGAATTTATAGTACTTAATTTATATAAAATTAAGTCGTGGACACAACGCGATAAAAAAGAGGATGCACGCAGAAGATTATTTCTTGAAAACCCGCTGGTATCAATACTTATTCCGGGTAAAAATGAAGGGAAGCACCTCTACAAGCTTGCTAATTCTTTAAGTGAGCAGACCTATAAAAACATTGAAATTATTGTTGTTGACGACGGTTCAGATGATGAGACCCCTATAATCGGGCGTTCGCTTGAAAAAGCAGGTCTAATTGACACCTTCATTAGGAATGAATTAAGGGGAGGGAAAGCTTCTGCAGCCAACTGCGCATTACGTTTTGCTAAAGGTAAATATATCATTCATCTGGACGCCGATTGCTCATACGATAACGATGCAATGGAGAAAATCTTAATTCCATTTTTCATGGATAATCGTGTCGGTGGAGTTGGAGGTAATGTGAGTGTTAGAAATTACAATGAAAGTCTTGTGACAACACTACAGGGAATTGAATATTTTAACACGATAACAACTGGTCGAACAGTTACTTCTTATTTAGGTATTTATCGAATTATTTCTGGTGCATTTGGAGCTTTCCGAGCAGATGTGTTGGATCAATTAAAAGGATGGGATATTGGTCCAGGTTTAGATGGTGACATCACGGTGAAAATCAGAAAAAAAGGATACAAAATTGCTTTTGCAGAAGATGCAAATTGTTTGACTTCCGTGCCGAATACGTTCAAAAAACTAATTAAGCAACGTTTGCGCTGGGACAAATCGCTAGTGCGTTTCCGTATGCGGAAGCACAGGGATATTTTGATTCCAAATCAATCATTCAAATACTCTAATTTTATTTCAGCCTTTGAGAATATTACTTATAATGTTTTACTTAATTTTAAGTGGTATGTATACCTCGGAATCATGCTAACTTATTACAGGCCACTATTTCTGAATATTTTCATTACTAATATACTGCTCTATACCGCAACGAATTACGTGAAATTCGTTGTCTATTCCTTATACCGACCAAAAGCGCATGTTTCTATGTCTTATTTCTTGGTGTATTTGCCATGTATGGTGCTTTATTATGGGATGTATTTACGTGCGGTAAGAACAGTAGCCTATTTACAAGAATTTTTCTTCAAAAAATCCTATCAGGATCCATGGAACCCAAGAAAAACCTCAATACATGGGGAGTATCTGGGTATTTAACTATTCTTTATTGCGAAGTGGGAAAACAATGACATAAGTGGTTCCATTTCCTTTTTGAATCGAATAGTTACCATCTAATTGTTCTGCAAAACTTTCTATTAATTCCGATCCGAGTCCCCCTGTTTTATCCTCTTTTTCTTTCCACTTACTATTGTCGTGATTAAGCTCTGATAATTCGGTGTTTGCTGAATTATACTGCTCAGCAATAAATCGAATTTGGCGAATAAATTCTATGATCAAATAGGAGAAAATGAAGCCTCCCATCGCAAGATTAATAAAGAAGTTTACCTGACTGAATTCCGTATAAGGTTTCTCCAATTGATGAATATATCCGTGACGCACGAGATAGAACATGACAAAGATGCTCAAGAGATTAATCACTGTAAAAACCATACCCCATTTTTTGCCTAATAAAAAATAAGCTACGGTAATGATGCAGATGGCCCAAAGAAAATCCCCGGTGTGATGAAAGTTTGAAGAAATCGTTAGGTTAAAACCGTTCATTACTGTCAACAGAATTAAGCAGATTAAGGCTGGGAAATAGTATTTCCCCGATTTTTTTACAATTAGATAGCATATACCTTCAACAACTCCACCCATTAAAAGAAAGTATCCATTGATATCACCTTCGAGCACATACAGTGTTCCAATCGATAAAGAGAATACTGCAGTTAAGAGCATCAATCGCTGGCTCAAGACATACTTCACCTCCTCAAGATGCTTATGAAAATTAATGTCAGTATCGTAGGTTTTTGACAAGGCTAGTTTAGTCTTACTTTTTGCACAATTCACAAATAATAGTCGATCAGTTAATTATTGGCAAATTCAACGGGTTAAAATGCTAAAAATAGATGTATTACCATGATGTAAGGATCCAGTTGATCATCCCTTCTTGGAAGATGTAAAAAATGGTAAAGATGCTCAAGAATAGGATACCGAGATAAGAAAGGATCAGCATAAAGCGTTTAGGTCGATGTGAATCAGGAATATACTTTTTACCGACCAGAATAAAATTGAACACAGCAATAACCGGAGCAATGATAAAGGAGACAGATGTCGCCAACTTTACAAGTTTCATAAAACCATCAGGATCTGTTTGGAAATGAAATATTAAGGCGAAAGATCCAAATGAAAGAACGAGTAAAACGATGCGATATAGTTTGGTTTCAGAGGTCCGTTCTGTCTTAACGGGAAAGATGTTTTTTATAGTAGCCGTCATTGATCTTGAGAAACCATCAAAAACGGCAACACAAGTACCAAACATGATAGAAAAAGCGGATGAGGCAATGATTATTTCTGCCCAATTTCCGAATGTAGCCGTGTAAAGTTCGATCACTTCACCTGAAAATGCTGCTCCAGACTTTGAAAAAGCTTTACCGGACCCGAACATCACATAAGCGCCGAGCGTCACGAAACAGATAGCTAAAAGAGCTGATAAAAAATAACCCAAATTAAAATCAAACTTAGTTTCTTTTAACGTTGGATGATACCCCGATTCTTTTATTCGAGCAACTGTCCAAAGACTATTCCAGGTTGATAAATCAAGCGCTGTAGGCATCCATCCCATTAGCGGTATAAGAAAGCTGAGATAAAGACTTTTGTCCGAAATGGTATCCATCGCAAATAAGGATTCATTGCTTACAGGGCCTTTAAATAGTACCAAAATAAATGCTATCAACGTGGATAACAATAAAACGATACCAATCACTTTGATTAACCGATCGAGCACACTGAAATTATTCGAGATTAAAATAGCGATGCAAGTTATAAATATGATAATGACAGTGCCAATTGAACTGGAGATTCCAAATAGATTTTGCATAAAACCAGCCGTAACATTGCCTACCGCTGCGGTCACTAAAAACATGGATACAATGGTTATTAAAAAGAATATCCAAATAGGTATTTTTCCAAGACGACGGTAACCACTAATGATACTTTCTCCCGTGGCATTTGCATAGCGTGATCCATATTCGAAAAATGGATATTTAAAAAGGTTTGCTAGAATGATTGCCCATATCATTGTAAAGCCAAAATCAGCACCTGCTCTTGTGGATTGAACCAAATGAGATACGCCGATTGCGGTTGAAGCAAAAAGTATTCCTGGTCCTAATGTTTTAAGCAAATTTTTCATATCGACGAATTCAGCATAGGTTAATTCGCCCAGAAAAGTTAATCATTTTCGGCGATTATTGAAGGCGAATCATTCTCCAGCCCAGTAAACCTTAAATATTTGGTGTTGAGGGAAACATTCTCAACTAAATCTCGTTAAGCATTATACAAACAAAACCGTATGAAAGGAATCATATTAGCAGGAGGATCAGGTACTAGACTTTACCCATTGACCAAGTCGGTTTCGAAGCAAATTCTACCGATTTATGATAAACCGATGATTTATTATCCTTTGTCGGTTCTAATGTTGGCGGGCATCCGTGAAGTATTACTCATTTCCACCCCACGTGATATTGAGGTTTTTAAAGAACTATTTGGAGATGGGAAATCTTTAGGGTTAGAGATATCATATTGTATTCAACCCTCACCTGATGGGTTAGCGCAAGCTTTTCTTTTGGGGGAAGATTTTATTGGTGATGATAATGTTTGCCTTGTTTTAGGGGATAACATTTTTTATGGATACGGCTTACCAAAAATTCTTGAGAACGCAGCAAATCTAGATAATGGAGCTGTGGTATTTGGCTATTATGTCAATGATCCCGAACGTTATGGTGTGGTAGAGTTTGATGAGAATCGCAATGTTGTCGGAATTGAAGAAAAACCAGAAGACCCGCGTTCCAATTACGCAGTAACAGGACTTTATTTCTACGATAATACGGTCATAGAGAAAGCGAAAACGCTGAAGCCATCGCCTAGAGGAGAACTTGAAATTACGGATCTCAATAAATGTTACCTTGAAGAAGGTACCTTAAAAACAGAATTGTTAGGCAGAGGAATGGCATGGTTAGATACGGGAACTCATGAATCCCTCATGCAAGCATCTAATTTTATAGCGTCTATAGAACAACGACAAGGTCTAAAAGTTGCTTGCTTAGAGGAAATTGCTTTTCGAAAAGGCTATATTTCTGCATCAGAACTGGAAGTTTTAGCTAAACCATTGCTAAAAAACCAATACGGTCAGTACTTAATGAAATTATTAGATAAGCGCAGTCAGGCTTTTTGACCGATTTTTTTTGCGAATTGATGAGTTGGTTTTTCAACAAAACGATAAAGCAACCAAGCGCTGAAAACACTCACTAAAATCCCACCGAGAACAACCAGTAGTTTTTGCCAGAAGTACTCGCACTGGTGAGATAGAAAATTAATAAATGCGGCGCCAATAAGGGAGTGAATCAGATAGAGCGAATAAGAAATCTTACCCAAAAATAGGGTGATTCCGGTCTTTAAATGCGACCCAAAGTGAATGATGGATAAGGCCGAAACAGCAATCAACACATCAACCAAATCGAGTAAATAAATATTGACACCAATCAAGATCAATTCCAAAATCAACATTTCAATCTTATCAATTCTATTCTTCCGATATAGAATATAAACGATTCCCATTAAAAAATAGGGCGCCCAGTGAGGGAAAAACTCATAATTCGTACCCATGAATCCAGCGCCAATAAAAATTCCGTAGAACAGAAACCGTAAAGCCCATTTTGAAGACAGCAAAAGCGGAATTAGGACGGATAGAATCAAATAGTATTGAAACTCCACAGCCAAGGTCCAAAATACATCATTAATCCATTTTGCGTCCTCAAAAAAGGGAACCAAATAGCCCAAATGCAACCCAACGTCTCTTATACTTGGGGTTAAGTCAACAGCAGCCGTTCCAGGTATAAAATTCCGCCCGGTCAGGTATATAATACCTATAGCAATAGCAACAAGATAAGGAGGCTCAATTCTGATGAATCGCTTCAAAATAAAATGTTTCCAATGCTTTAATGAATAGTCTGATTTGATCATTGACAACGGAATAACAATACCAGATATGATGAAAAATAACTGCACACCACGTTGTCCATAGTCAAAAGTTTCAAGAATCCAATCGGTGTGCACAAAATCCTGTGTGGTACAAATGAAGTGGTATAAAACGACCGAAAAAGCCGCGATTCCGCGCAGACTATTGATAACAAGTATATGGTCTTTATCCTTTCCCAATGAATTTAAATTGAAATTCCGTCAAATATACGGAATTGATCTAGACTCATTTTATTTCAGAATATTCGTTTATTTCAAACCGCTTAAATCACTTAAAATATCAGCAAATACTAATGTTTAATCGGAATTTTTCATACTTTTATAGCAGAAGCAAAAAGGACTACTACCAAGATCTCTATGAATAAAATAATTCTTTTTGAACTCAACGAAGTTCCGATCAAAATCATCAACTATTATCGGAAAATGAGGCCGCAATCATGGTTGGCCCAAAATATGGATCAATTAAGAAAATTTGAGACCTATTGCGAGAATGGAGGGCATATTTCTCCATGGAATACTTGGCCAACGTTGCATAGAGGTGTTACCAACCAGAAACACTTCATTTCTGATTTTAACCAAGATCTATCAGAAGTTGATCAAGAGTTTCCTGCATTGTGGGATGTTTTAGCAAAAAACAAATTTAAAACCGGAGTTTTTGGTTCTTTACATTCTTATCCACCACCTGAGACACAAGGGCATTATAGTTTTTACGTGCCAGATGTTTTTGCAACAGGTAGTGAATGTTTTCCTAAAAATATCGAACTCTTCCAGGATATCAACCTAAGATTAAGTCGTAAATCAGCCAGAAATGTCGATTCTACAATTCCATACAAGGATATGTTTCGACTGTTTGGTAAGATCGGCAGTTTAGGTTTTAAACCAGGGACATTAAAAGACGTAGCAAGTCATTTGGTACAAGAAAGAACGACGCGATGGAAAACCGTTCGAAGAAGAACCTATCAATCAGTTTTAAGTTTTGACGTCTTTTTTAAATTGCTCAAAAAAGAGAAACCAGACTTTACCACTTTCTTTACAAATCATGTAGCCTCCTCACAACACCGTTATTGGGCTGCTGTATTCCCAGATGAATACGAAGATTTAAAATATGATAAGGAATGGATCGAACGCTATGAAAACGAGATTCTATTCACAATGGGTAAAGCAGACGACATGCTCCGAAAACTGGCCAAGTTTGTCGATCAAAATCCAGCTTATAAATTGATGATTACATCAAGCATGGGGCAAGAAGCATTAGAAGCTGAACCAATTGAAACACAATTGTATATAACAAATCATGATGCCTTCTTTAATCAGTTTGGTATCGAGCCAAATGATTACCGATTCCTTCCGTCAATGTTACCACAGTTTAACTATTTCGTCAAGGATGCTGAACGATTTAAAAAGCAGTTGGATACAATGAAGATTAATGATCACTTGGTCAATTATCGTGATTTGGGTGAAGGACGTTTTTCAATTGATTTGGGTCAGCAAAACTTAAAAACAACAGCGATTGAATTGAATGACGTAGCCGTTTCATTGGATGACTCAGGATTGGAAAATGTGATGATTGAGGATAAGTCAAATGCAACGGCTTATCATGTACCTGAAGGACATTGTTATATCTATCACCCCTCATTCGGCCATTCAGCAATGAGTGAAATGCAGGTCTCTACACGTGAAATTTTCCCGACAATATTAGACAATTTCAGTGTTTCTATACCTGACTACGCCGAGAAACCAACCGAAACGATTTTAAGCTAATAAGCATATGAATTTTATTCAGGATATTTTTGTGGACAGCCTAAATGGTTTTCCAATTCAACAACTACCACTTTTTTTATTCCAGCTCGTAGTTGCAGGAATATTAGGCTTTGCTGTGCAATTTTTGATAAATAAAAAAACAGACAATACTACCATCAAGCTTGGTGTCTTAATCGCGGTGACTATTGCAGTTTTAAGCGCCATAGCTAAGTATAGTTTGCCATTCTCCGTGCTTGCTGCTGCCGCTATTTTATTGTTTTTAAAGAATAATTCTCAATCCAAAATTGAAACGTTTGGTCAATTTCTTTTAGTGGCAATAGGCATTGGTTGCGGGGTCGGAAGTGTAGTATTAACTGCAGTAGGCGTAATTGTTGTTTTGTTATTGATTGCATTTACACCACTTAAAGACTGATATGAAACAATTCCCCGGTCAAAAAGGGTTGCGTTTTAATCCACTGCTAATCTTGCTTCTATTCAGTGGACTATTTTTGTGGTTAGCTTTTCCTTCTATTCGAAATCAAATATTTCGCAGGACCCAATACCGCGAATTATTGACAGGTCCAGAGGACTTATTTCATATACCATCATCATTGGGTTTTAAAGATGACTCCATATATTGTTATAATCAAGAGCAAGAATTACTGTATTCACTCAATGGTGGAGATGATTTTAAAATAGCCCGGAATGGGGTTTTGGTTTTGTCGGAACTAACAAATGCACCCAATATCTATCATACAACTTCTGTTAGATGGCGACATCCAAAAGGCGATTTTCCCACAGGACTTTCACTTGTATTGAAAGTTAAAGAACCTAAAAAGCAAGTTGTAACTGGCCCGATGGTAGTACAATACCCACCTCCTATATCAGTTATACCCTCTGTGATGATAAGTGTTGCAGAACGAGATTTATTTGATTGGTATAATGGCATGTTAATTTACGGTGCTACAGGTAATATGGATGAAGGCTTTCAAAAGGATTGGTGGTACCGTTCAGCGAACTTCTCAAATCGTGGACAAGAATGGAGAAGACCAGTTTACTGTTCTTATATAGATTCAAATATTCATGAATATAACTATCATGCAATAATGGCTGTTAGCGGTAATGCAACACGCTATTTTCCACAAAAATCATTGAAGTTTTTCTTGACTGATCAAGAGGGACGAGCAGAATCTCAAAAAATACCTTTCTGGGCAGAAGGAAATAAAAAGGCTCGCTCTTTTTTATTGAGAAATTCTGGAAATGACAATATGAAAACGATGTTTGCTGATTTGTTAATTCATGAATTGGCAAAAGAGACAAATGTCTTGGTGCAAAAAGGTAAACCAGTTATTGGCTATATGAATGGTAATTATTGGGGGATTTACAATCTAAGAGAGCGTGTTGATGCTTATTATGTTGCCAAACGAGAAGGCGTTAATAGAGAAGAAGTGACCATTTTGTATTGTGAGGTGTTCGGAGATCAAACACGTTTAAAAAGTGGTGATCAAGATGTTAAAGAAGGTTTTGATTTGCTAATCAGGTCTTTAGAAAGTGGTGGCTCTGACGAAGATAGTCTATACGCTCGTTTAAGAGAAGCACTCAGTATTAAATCATTCATCGATTATGTCTTATTCGAATCATTCTTTGCCAATAATGATTGGCTGCACAATAATGTGACCTTTTATAAGGCAGACAAAAAGGATTGGAAATGGATATTGAATGATATGGATTATAGTATGGCATATCCTGGATCTGATAACGTCAATCATAACATGTTCGAGGAAATTAAAAATAGCCAATCGATTATTGGCTTACTGTTCAAAGCCCTTATCAAACAAGATGCTTTTCTTAAGAAATTCAAAGAAAGAGGGCAGGAATTATTAGATGCAAATCTTTCAACATCGAATATTAGGTCAACCTATAATCGGTTGTTTGAAACCTATCAACCTGAAATCGAACGACACATTCGGAGATGGCGTTTTATTCGTTCCGTTGAGCAATGGGAAAAAGATTGTGAAGCAAATGTAAACTTTTTGCTAGATCGTCGTAAAATCTTTAAAGATCAACTTAATAACCTCTAATGATAATTGCCTATAAAGAGCATTCTCAGTTTATCATGATACTCGTTATCATGTATGTGCTCGGTGTATGGGGAGGTCCATTGATTTATCCAGTTTATCCCGCTTTCATATTTCTTTTCGGTATTCGACAGCGTTATTTTGAAATGTTTATTGTAGCTGTATGGACGCTAATGTTAGCAGATTATGTGCCCGTTGATGGCGCTCCTTATGACGATTTGCAGTTTGCTAAAGACTTGAAACCATTGGTGCCACTTGCGCTCTTTTTCTTTTTTATACGCGACCGTTTTAGTTTCAAGCCATACCCCTTGGTCTTCCTCTATTTTATTCCATTCATAATCATTGCAATTATTGGTCTGACAGACTCAATAAATCTTCAAGTAGGTATACAAAAAAGCATCTCATTTATACTAATGTATTTGACCGTTCCATTTTTTGTAGTTTATCTCCACCGAAAAGACGGTGAACGATTTTGGAAAGCCATAATTACATTTATTATAGGCATGCTCACCATTGGTATTGTATTACGTTTTGTCGCTCCGGATATAGCCATGAAAGTAGGACGATTTAAAGGGGTGCTGGGTAATCCCAACGGATTGGGTGTATTCCTTAACCTGACATTTATTCTTTGGATGATTGTCAGAAAATTTAAAATGGCACATTTTACGAAAAAGGAGAATGCTTACATCCTTTTTGTGTTATTGCTCTCGGTTATTTGGACAGGGTCTCGAAATGGTATGATGAGTATGTTTCTTTTCTATGTGATGTTCAAACTAATTCAAATCAACTGGTTTTTTGCATTAGTTGTTTTGGGGGCTATTTTGACATTTAATGATCAAATATTTGATGTATTTATTGGTGTGATTAGCTTCTTTGGTTTGGAGGAGTTTTTTCGCGTTGACTCGATCGAGGAGGGGTCTGGGCGAATTGTCGCTTGGCAGTTTGCATGGCTCAAAATTCAAGACTTTTTCTTTGTAGGTGGAGGGTTTGGTCATGACGAACATATTATGCGTCCAAATTACTATTGGCTTTCTCGATTAGGGCATCAAGGGGGAGTGCACAATTCATATCTATCGTTGTGGATGGATACGGGAATTCTAGGTATTCTTGCTTATTTCGGAGCGATAATAGCCATTATAGGTCGGGTTATGCGCGATAATTACATACCAATTGCAATATTTACGTCATTGGCTTTTAATATCTATTTCGAGTCATGGCTAGTGGCTTCCCTCAATCCTTTTACAATTATCTATCTCACCATAATTACTATATTACTCAGTAACCTCAAAGGAGAGGATTACATAGATGATCAATTAGAAACACAATATGACCAAAAAACTGAACAAGCCCCGGCTCTTTAGGAATGTCATTCTGATCATCCTCGTTTTAGGATGTATTGGACTATATTTTTCCAATCGTTTTGTCAAATCGAAAGGGTTTGAAGGCCTAGGTGATTTCATTGATACTTATCAAACCAATAAAAAACTGGCTGAAAATATAGAGCCTGAACTTATTGAATTGAACATCTCTGATAAGGATTACAAATTCCTTGAAAAGAAAAGACAAGAGGCGCTTAATAGAGGTATTCAAATCAATAAAGGAGATAATTATATTAAATGTGAAGTCATTCACGGAGCCGATACACTTGATGGCGAGATGCGACTTAAAGGTCATATGACTGATCATTTAGAAGGCGACAAATGGTCATTTCGAGTCAAGACAGATGGCGAAATCATGGGTATGTATCGTTTCTCTTTACAAAATCCGGCAACGCGAAATTACGCCTACGAATGGGTGTATCATCAACTGCTCGAAAGAGAGGATATCATGCATCTTAAATATGATTTCATTAAGCTAAAACTCAACGACAAGGATTTAGGAGTTTACGCTATCGAAGAGCATTTTGGACAACATGTTTCAAGAGACAACAATAGACCACCTGGTGTCATTTTAAGATGGAATCCTGAATTGTATTGGGAGTCGCGTAGAGATGAAATGGATAGCCTCTATTTGGACCAAGAATATGCAGCCTATACATCTTCATTTCCTGAAGCTTACGATCGGGGCGTAGCAAAAGATGATCCGAATTTAATAGAAAACTACCGCACTGGAGCTGCCATGTTAGAGTCTTTTCGAAGAGGTGAGCGTTCGGTGTCAAATGTGTTTGATATCGAAAAAATGGCTGCTTTTCATGCCGTAATTGACCTAGTAGGAGGTTATCATTCCTTGGATTGGAGTGACGTCAAGTTCTTTTACAATCAAGAGACACAACGAATTGAACCTGTGGGTTATGAAAGTTTTTCAGTCCGAGAAAGCTATAGTATTGCTGGACAGCGTAGACCCAATGATTATGAATCTATTGGTCAGAATTATCATGATATGCTCTTCGCTGACACTAGCTTTTTCTCATCCTATATTCGTGCTATCGATCGTATTTGTGACGAAGCTTATATGCGTGAATTTGAAGAGCTTGTAAAACCAGAACTCAATAAAAAGAGAGGGGTCCTGGCTGAAGAGTTTTCCTATATCAAATTTACCTGGGGAGGGTATTACGAAAATATCGAATTGATACGTCATAATCTCGAGTTACCAAAACCTTTTCATGCCTTTCTCGAAACCGAAAATGATTCGATTGTAAAGATTGCTGTAGCTCCTGTTTCAGACTTTCCCATAGAAATTTTGGGATTAGTGATGAATAAAAAGGAATATGCGCCTGTCAAGAAAATCGTTCTTGGTCCAAAGCCGGCGAATACCTTCTTGCACTATGATTTCCTCCAATTTAAGCATAACGATGCTAAGATCAAGGATCTCATTTTAATGGCAAGAATTCCAGGAAGTAAGCATGTTTTTAAGGTAAATGTGTCAGAGCTTCCTTCATACATGAATGCCGAATTACCAAATCCCAATCAATTCAGAGACTCGTCAGGATCAAAGCTGCAATGGGCCAACGATACACTTGCCTTTTTTGAAGGACGTGCTATTTCGATTACCAGTCAAATTACAATTCCTTCAGGCAAAACACTTCATATATATAAAGGACAGCGGATTAATTTTGAAAGAAACGGTCAGTTGTTTGTGGAAGGGAATGTGGAATTATTTGGTTCAGTAAGTAATCCCGTAGAAATATCTGCATCAACGGAAAGAACTGCCATTTACCTGAGCCAAGGTAGCTTTTTGGCAGTGCATACATCTTTTTTGAATATCCATCATTCGCTAATTAGGTCAAATGAAGGCGTGCTAAAATTTGATAATTGTGTTATGGCTGATATTAATTCACCTTTAATTAAAGCAACGCTTTCTAATTTAACTATCATCAATTCTTATAGCGGAAATATGAGTAGTCTTGGCGAATTTGATCGCTCTGTCATACGGGTAAGGAATTTTTATGCAGCAAACGGAGATCAATTATTAACTGCATCTGGTTCTGATATTGATGTTCACGCTTCGTCGATTAGCGGTTATGGCCAGATTGCTAACTTAGATCATGGCACTAGTTTTTCAACTTGGACATCAAAATTCGAACAGAATAACTTGCTGGCCGATTTAAAAAATGCCTCGAGCTTTAAAACATATTCATGTAGTATTATATCTGGAGATTATGGTGTTCACAAAGACACGCTAGGTCCATTAGGACAATATTCTAACTTTCTATTCTATAAAACTCAAACAGTTAACCTTAAGTCAATTCAAAAAACAGGATGATTAATACGGTGAAATATTTTTTAGTGATTGCTCTCCTCAGTATGATCAAAATGGCTAATGGACAATACCAATCGCCCTTTAATCAACATGAAATTGCTCCGATAGACTCTAATGGATATCATTTTATTGTTAGTGGTCATTTTTATGGAAATCGTCACAATATCTCAAATATGCCGACGAATACTTTAATGGCAAATCTTGATTGGATTAATGAGTCAAAAGCAAATATGCTGGTTTGTCTGGGTGATTTATTCAAGGACATTCGAAATGATAAAGAAAATTACCAGACCTATCTTTTTGATCGACTGGGATTACCGCTAGTCAATACAGTAGGTAACCACGATCTTTCTGGTGACGTCTATCAAGATAATTATGGTGAGACAGCCTTTTATTTTGAGCTAAACGGAGATGTTCATTTGATTCTAGACTCTGAACGAGATAATGGTGATATCATTGATGAGCAAATGGAATTATTGAAAGAAGTCGCTCAAAAAGCTAAAGATGCTGCGTGCAAGAATGTATTTATATATGCGCATAGAACCATTTGGAGCGATAATTACGAAGCATTGGACGGATTATTCACTGATAATACCCAATCGATTGGAGGTACGAACTTTGGCAAAGAAGTGCATCCAATTTTGCAAGAAATGGGGAAAAACGCAAATATCTACTGGTTTGCAGGTTCTTTAGGTACTGCACCAGCCTCGTTTTTTCATTTTGAAGATCAAGCGTCTAATCTAACATTCATTGCAACGGCAATTCGCGGACATAGAAGAGATGCTGTTCTTATGGTCAATGTGAGCGAGGATGGTCAAGTGAGTTTTGAAACCAATAGTTTTACAGGTCAAGAATTATTAAAACTCGAAGAATACGATGTTAGCTTTTGGGAAAATGAAGTAGGGGAGGAACCTTTTAATTGGAAATTGATTCCTTACTACATCGAATTGATGCTAACACATCGGTATTTTTGGTATGGTGTAGGATCTGCCTTGTTTGGTTTTTTTATCCTTTTGGTACTTAAAAAACGTTGTGAAAAGAATAAGCTTAAACGGGCTTAAAAACCGCTATTTCTCTATCGATTTTGCGCAATCACTAAAGCGAATTGTTCAGTCAAAGTTTCTTTTTTTTCTATTTCGATTAAACCCTCTCAGATAATCAGTGTCATAGTAGGCAAGTGATTATTAATATCAAAAAAAGAGGAGTATCGAAAATGGAAGACTACAGGAGAGCAAGCAACGACGCTATTTAGAATATTTGATTGAAATCATTTTACTTGCGTTGATATTTACCATATAACCCTTGAATCGTTTAACCGTCTAATTCAAAAAAATATGAACCACTACCTAAAACCAATGACCTTTTTATTGATTGGAGCTGCAGTTGTCGCTTGTAAAAAGAATCAGGAAAATACCGATGAACCAGCAATAGATGCTGAGCTTCCAACAGCTTATCAACAGTTCTATAATGTTGATCAAGTTTATCAAGATGGCGATTATGTGGTCATAGAATGTTCAGGAACACCTGATCATAAGAGTCCTTATTACCAAGGAACCGAATGGGAAGATGAGCGTTATGAAGCGTATGGTAGAACAAATCCTGATTATTTTCAGAATCCGAATCGGATCGATGAGCAAAATTTCACGTTTAGATTGCCTCTGAATCCCACTGTCGATGAAGGACATGAGTTGACCCCTTTGGGACCAATTGGTGTTGCTTTAAATGGTGTAGCTATATTTAATCAATAAGCGGCGCCTGGCGATGACTTGTCAGAAGAGATCAATACATTCGATCATTACAAGGGTCATCCAACGGGTACTTATCATTATCATATTGAACCCACTTATTTAACAAGCACATTAGGGCAAGATGCCTTAATAGGATTCCTTTTAGATGGTTTCCCAGTTTATGGTCCAATGGAAGATGGTAATCTCATAACAAATGATGATTTAGACGCTTATCATGGGCATTCACATGCGACGTCAGAATTTCCTGAGGGAATTTATCATTATCACATTACAGCAGAAGACCCTTACATCAACGGAGATGGATTTTATGGAACGCCGGGCACAGTTACGCAATAAATGTATTATCGTCTTTCTGACGAGCTTATTCTTAAAAGGGTGTAAAGAAGCGCCTAATTTCGAATCGATTCTAGCAACTGATGCGCGGTTAGAAAAGGAAAGAGGTATTTTCTATATCGATAACCAACCCTTTTTTGGCGAGATCATAAGACTCTTTCCTAATGAGGATACAATGGAAGTGGCCACTTACGAAAAAGGACGTAAAGAAGGGCAAACCAAAAAATATTGGTCCTATGGTCGGTTGAAATTTAGAGCTGATTATCAAAAAGGCTTATATCACGGTCTTGTCGAAGAGTGGTATGAAGACGGTCAACAATTCACCTCTTTCGAATATGTGGATGGGCATGAATCTGGGACACAAAAGTCATGGAAACCAGACGGTTCTATTAAAGCCAATTATGAGGTGATAGGGAATCGGAAATACGGATTAACAGGATCTAAAAACTGCAGTAATGATTGGAATCAAGAAGATAAATAATAGTTGGTGGTTTATGCCAATGCTCACGCTCTTCTTGTTTTCATGCGCAGAAGATAAGTATGAAGAACAAATACCTGAAGCTGAGTTGTTGACTTTACCTTATTATCACACACCTGATTTTCAACCCATATGGGAATCTGATCAGAAAGATACCTTGCACATGGTGCCCAATTTTGATTTGGTTGATCAGAATGGAAATCACGTCACTAAAGAGTCTTTCAAAAATTCCATTTATATCGCCAATTTTTTCTTCACTAATTGTGGTGGTATTTGCCCGAAAATGATGCGGAATATGGAATATCTGCAGGATAATTCAAGTAGAGATGTAAAGTTTATTTCTCATTCGGTATTACCCGAACAGGATTCCGTTGAGCAACTGAAGTCGTATTCCAAAAATTTCGGAGTAGACGATCAGCGTTGGAACCTGGTCACTGGCAATCGAACTGATATTTACGATTTGGCAAGAAAAGGTTATTTCGCTGAGGAGTCAATTGGCTATAATAAAGACAGCACTGAATTTTTACATACGGAGCATTTTATGCTCGTGGATCAAGCTGGTCATCTACGCGGCATCTATAACGGAACTTTAAAGCTCTAAATGGAACGTATCCTTGATGATGTTCAATTACTAGCAGATTGATCAGTAATTTTCTTAAACCGGATCAGTGATTGGAGCATTTAAGGTACCTTTTTCTTCATCTTTTGGGATGAAGAAAAGTGTAATGAATCCAAGAGCAAAGAATACAATAAGGGCTAATACAGATTTGCGCATACTACCGAATGAAGATTCAAGTAAACCTACTGAAACCATTCCTATCACAATACCCACTTTTTCTGTGATGTCGTAGAAACTGAAAAACGAAGCGGTGTCTTTTGTCTCAGGAAGGTATTTTGAATAGGTCGAACGAGATAAGGACTGTGTACCTCCCATAACAAAGCCAACTATGGATGCCAATATGTAGAAATTCAATTCGTCATAGACAAAGAGGTAGGCATATGAACAACATAGGCACCAAATAAATAAAGCAATTCCCAATGTTTTGATGTTTCCTATTTTTTTTGCGCTCCAACTAAAAGCAAATGCACCGGGAATGGCGATAAATTGAATCAGCATTACGGCGATAATAAGTCCTGCATCGTTCGCGTTTTCACCAACAAATACCTCTTTTTTTGCAAACAAAACCGCAATAAGCATAACGGTTTGAACCCCCATGCTAAATAAGAAAAAAGAAAGTAAATAACTCTTTAAACGTCTGGTTTTCCGAATGAATTGGCCAACTTTTTTGAGTTCTCGAAAACCATCACCAAGTATACGTCCTGTGATCTTATTCTTATATTGCGAATTAGGTAAAACCGAATAAGTAACTTGACTAAACGCAATCCACCAAATACCAGTTAAAACAAAGGCATAGACTGTTAGATGCTTACCTATCCCCATAATCATTGCCAAACAAATGATCAGTAGAATCGAAGCTCCAGCGTACCCCAATGAAAAGCCTTTTGCACTAAGTTTATCTTGTTGTTCAGGATAAGCTACCTCGGGTAAATAAGCATTATAAAAGACCAAGCTATTCCAAAATCCAAGACTTCCTAGAAATAAAGCAATCATCGATAGCTCAAGATGTTCTGGATTAAAAAAGTACAGAGAAGCCGTTGAAATAGCTCCGAGATAACAAAAGAATTGTAAAAAACGCTTTTTACTACCACTATAATCCGCAACCCCTGATAATAGAGGTGATAGAATGCAGACCATTAGAAAAGAGGCCGCCACTACGTACTCATATACAACCGTATTGGGTAGGTTATAACCAAAGAAAGAGACCATGTCTGATATGACATTGCCGTCGGCATCGTGCTGACTCGTTTGCGAGCTATAGAAAATCGGAAAAATCGCTGTTGAAATAACCAAAGGGTAAACAGAATTGGCCCAATCGTAAAAGGCCCATCGGTTCATGGTTTTTTTATCTCCTTTTTTTATCATAAGGTTTTGATTTATGACGTGGATGGTTCAACAGTGAATCACCAGCGCAAACAAAAATGCTAAAAATTAGGGAGAAACGTTCTGGTTTAAACATAAAAAAGCGCCAGTCTCTAGACTGACGCTTTTTTAAAAATGCGATTACTACGAAACTTTCTACGGTATAAACGTAAAGCTTACACGTCTATTTTTCGCTCTTGCAAGGTCGGTTCCGGAATTATCAGCAGGCGCCGTATCCTTTCGGTCCTCCGTCTTAATGCGCGTATAGTTGATGCCGTTCTTCATTAAGTACAATTTCAACGCTTCAAGACGCTCATTACCCAATTCTGCTAACGCAGGATCTTTTACTTCCTCTGAATCTAAGTGTGCAGAGATCATGATTTTTGAACCTGGGTTGTCTTTCAAAATTTTGAAAATATTCTTCAAGTGAGCTTCACTATTCGAAGATATTTCAGAATCTCCATATCCATAATAGATTGAAGTTAAGTTAGCTACTTGAGTTGGCTCAAGTCCTTCCATACTCATTGGCGCAATCTCATAAACAAACTTAGTTTCAACAGTTCTTGCATCAGCTTCACAGTCACATTCTGATTCATCATCAATTGCAACAACCGAAATATTATCGACAAAGTAGTATGCAGCTACCACAGATGATCCTGAGAATGTCTTGTCTTTTTTCAGACGTTCGTTCTGTGTGTCGCCATTCGCGGAAAAGTTACCTAATGTGATAAATTTCTCACCACCTTCTGCTTCGTAGACACCGCAAATTTCATCCCATCCAAACTTCCCGTTAAATACAGGGTTGTCCTTATGCATCACATTTGTGGTCGTCATAATACTACGTGCCTCGTCAATATTGTATTGTTTCTTTGAGAAACTAACCCCAATATTGTTAGCAGCATACTTTGATCCCTCCGCAAGGTTCACATAGAACTTGACACAATATTTTTGCCCCTTTTTCATGGTCATCTTTAACTTCGAGGAAACATAATTACGAGGCTCTTTGTCATTATAACTAAATGTTCGGATTCCAACATAATTCTCACCGTCATGCGGCTCTTCCATTCCAAGTGTGTTCTGAGGAGTTCCATATCCCTCTTTGACTTTACCTGCAAATAAATCTGCAGCTGCTTTTGTAGGAGACATCCAACCAACTGCTACAGTGATGGCACCTCCTCTTTTGATTCGACCCTGAGTACTTTCAAAACTTGGGTTTTCCACCAAATTGTTCATGTCTTGAGCCGAAAGGTTCAAACATAAACTCAATGATAAAAACGAAATAATAATTTTCTTCATTTTTCTTTTTTTTAATTAATTGAATGTGCTTTCACAGTTTCAATAAAACATTTAACTTTTTCCGGGTCGGTGTCCGGATAAACGCCGTGCCCCAAATTAGCAATATGTCTGCGATTACCAAAGGATTTAAGCAAGTTTTTGGTTTTTCTTTCAATTGTGTTAAAGTCGGCGTATAGTAAACATGGGTCTAAATTCCCCTGTAACGTTTTATCCATTCCAATGATCTGCCGACTCTCTGCAATGTCCATATTCCAATCGAGCCCAATCGTCTGGCAATCCAGTTCCGCAAGTTCTTCTCTAGCGTAATACGCACCTTTTGAGAAAACGGTTACAGGAACTTCTTGAATTGCTTCACATATCCTTCTTACATATTTCGTTCCAAACTCAGAATAAGTTTTCGGACCTAGTGTACCTGCCCAGCTATCAAAAACCTGCACAATGTCCGCCCCTGCTGCGATCTGGTGCTTTAAATAGGTGATGGTAACGTTTGTAATTCGGTCTAATAATTCATGTGCTAGCTCGGGATTAGAATATAAAATTCTTTTTGCCTGAGAAAATGTTTTTGAACCTTGTCCTTCTGTCATATAACAGAAAATAGTCCAAGGCGCTCCAGCAAACCCGATTAACGGTACACGTCCGTTTAATTCACGTTTTGTTACTTTGATTGCTTCAGTCACGTAGCCCAAACGTTCAGCGACATCTATTTCTTTTGGTAGTTTATCAACATCAGCTTTTGAACGAACAGTGTTTTCAAACCAAGGTCCCTTTTTTTCGATCATCTCGTATGGGAGACCCATCGCTTCTGGCACCACAAGTATATCTGAGAAGATGATAGCGGCATCAACCCCAAGAATATCTACGGGTTGAATGGTAACCTCCGCAGCTAATTCAGGTGTCTCTACCAATTCTTTAAATCCACTAAGGCTATTACGGATAGCACGATATTCAGGTAAGATACGACCCGCTTGACGCATTAACCATACCGGGAATCGGTCAACCTTTTCCCCGCGGATCATTTTTAATATTGTTTCATTTTGATAGGTAGACATGTATTACCAGTTTATAGGTTCTTTGTTTTGCAAAATTAGCAGTTCATTTGCTTTACTAAAGTGTTTGCACCCAAAAAATCCACGATATGCAGATAAAGGTGATGGA
>Ga0181558_10001569_pt1 | contig 21896 bp, 19 predicted proteins | sample 011ome_22_FD_133754 | JGI IMG/M metagenome (GOLD analysis project Ga0181558, IMG submission 133754) | Coastal salt marsh microbial communities from the Groves Creek Marsh, Skidaway Island, Georgia - 011507BT metaG (megahit assembly) | ecosystem: Environmental > Aquatic > Marine > Intertidal...
CCCTCTATTCATGGCAGCGATACCTGCCTCAAATCGGCTAGATTGAGCCATGAGATCAGTATTTACGATGAAGAGGGTCGTTAACAGCAGGGCTGCCCGCAGGTTAATTTTCATTCGTTTGAATTTGAGTATTGACATGTAAGCAACCTAAGCTCCATGGGTTTGGACTTGGCTAAAAAATTGAAAAGGAGCAGTCAGTGATACAAGATTTCCGAGTTTTTGGTTAATTCTTGCGCTAATTACATACCTGAGTTCATTTTGACGCAAGCACATTCTTTCCGAAATCGACACAATTAAATTGTGTAAATACTTGCCTCAATCAGTAGGCATGGTGCCTGGGTGACTAATTATGCAGGCTCATGCCGATATAAATAGGGGAGGGTTATTCATTGCTGGTTGAGTGGAAAACCTTCCGTGGCCGATTCTTAATAGCATTGCAGCTTACGGTAGAGGGCATGGTATTACAACAAGGTGCTTATTATGAGGGTCTTAGAGGGTATTCGTGACCGTGATCGGACAGAGGGTTATGTAAATATGGTGCCGAAGGCCGGACTTGAACCGGCACGAGCATAGCTCACTACCCCCTCAAGATAGCGTGTCTACCAATTCCACCACTTCGGCAATAATTCATTTGTCGTCTTACCTTTTGCCTTCCGCAGCTCACTGTCGTTCGGCATGTACTTAATCGTTAATCAGTTTGGCGTCCCGGGCAGGCTGGGCACATCACTCTGGATCGTTACAGGATCAGCATCCTCAGTTTCCAATACTGGCACATCAGACTGTTGGGCGGATACTTCTTCCAGGATTTCCTCGTTGACAATAGGTAGTCCCGAGGGGGTACCCAGCCCAGATTGATTACCGGCAAATACTGCCAGCAACAGGCTAGTTACAAAAAATAGAGTCGCTGCTACGGTAGTCGCCCGCACCAGGAAGTTGCCGCTGCCGGATGCGCCAAAAACTGTTTGGGAAGCACCAGCGCCAAATGAAGCGCCTGCATCAGCACCCTTGCCCTGCTGCAATAGCACCAGGCCAACAATTACGATAGCGACGATGACATGAACAACAACTACGATAGTTTGCATAGTCAGTTTTCCGTATTTGCACAGATGGCAATAAATTGTTCCGCTTGCAATGAAGCGCCGCCCACCAGACCACCATCTATATCAGCCTGTGTAAACAACGCTCCTGCGTTTGAATCCTTCACACTGCCACCATACAAAATCTGCAGGTTTGCAGCGATATCCTCGCTAAGCCCGGCGATATAACCGCGCAACAGCCTATGTACTTCCTGCGCCTGTTCCGGCGTTGCAGTTTTTCCGGTTCCGATAGCCCAAACTGGCTCGTAAGCCAGCGCGGCGTTGCCAAAAGCCTCAACACCTGCTTTAGCGATAACCGCCTGAAGCTGAGCCAGCACGACCGCCTCAGTCTCGCCATCATCCCGCTGGGATAGCGTTTCGCCTACACAGAGAATCGGGTTAATCCCGGCAGCTTGTGAGGCCATAAATTTGTCAGCCACTATGTCGCTGGTTTCACCGTACAGCTCTCTACGCTCCGAATGACCGACAATGGCAAAGTCGACCCCCAGGTCGGACAGCATAGGCGCTGCCACTTCACCCGTGAACGCGCCGCTTTCATGCCGAGACACATTCTGCGCCCCCACTTTAACGTCCGACGCTGCGCAAAGCTGTTTGACCAGCGGCAAATACGGATAAGGAGGACATACCCCAACGGCGGTTGATTCCTGTCCCGCGAGTCCCCGAATCACATCTCGCAGAAGCTGCTGGATCTGCTCTGCAGACCCGTGCATCTTCCAGTTGCCAACAACCATCTTTTGACGCATGGCTACTTGCCCTTAAATTAAGTCAAAGTTCACTGGGCCCGGCAAAACGGGCGCCAATACTACCCAACTTGCCGCAGTGACGCAATATCGGCGCGCCGAACTGGCAGGCTTAAGAGGCTCTCTCGCATACACGCAAACCCACCGAATTCAGCGGCTCAGCTCAACCCCTGTAACCAAAGGGCTCTCAATTGCCTTGCCATCAAGCCTCGGCGCACGCTTGATAGATACGAATCGCGTCAACTGTTGCCTCAACATCATGAGTTCTCACCACGTGGGCACCTGCCTGCAATGCTAGTGCGGTAGCTGCGATTGAGCCCGCCAGGCGCTGATCGACAGGTCGGCCGGTGACTGCGCCAATCATAGACTTACGGGATATACCCACCAGGATCGGCAGATCCAGCTGTTGCAGGCCCGGCAAGTGCTTAAGCAGGGCATAATTATGCGCTGCTGATTTGCCAAAACCGAAACCCGGGTCAATCATTATTCGATTACGCTCAATACCCGCAGCCTCGCAGTCAGCGACGCGCCGCCGCAAGAAGGCCACCACTTCTCCGACTACATCGTCATAGCTGTAAGTCTGCTGCATGGTCCGTGGCTGCCCCTGCATGTGCATCAGACATACTGCTGGGGGATTGATCCCTTCAGCAGCAACTGCCAACGCCCCCTCATTACTGAGCGCACGAATGTCATTTACCAGATCTGCGCCGGCCGCTATGGCAGCACGCATCACTTCCGGTGAGCTGGTATCAATAGAAAGCAGGATGTCGAATTCGGCCCGCAGCAGTTCTAGAACCGGTATGGTGCGGGCAAGCTCTTCATCGAGCGCAACAGCGGCAGCGCCGGGTCGCGTAGATTCCCCTCCGACATCAAGAATCTGCGCACCAGCCGCAACCATCCCCTGGGCGCGTTGACGCACTTTATCAGGGTCAAATCGAAACGGAGTACTGTCGGCACTGGCAAGCTCAGCGCCATCTGAGAATGAATCGGGAGTAATATTCAGAATGCCCATGCACACTGGAGAAGACAGGTCTAACTGTCGCTCTCCAGCTCGCAGGGTGTAGGTCTTGCGCAAGGAGGGATGGGGCAAAAACAGGGGCGCGCTAGTGCTCGCCAGCCGGCCCGCCAATCGTACCCGATTGACTGTCTGACCTGCCTTCCTTCTTGACTTCCTCTTCAACCGGGCTTGCGCCGGAGTCGTTGTTGTCGGAGTCAGTCCAACCCATTGGTGGTCGTGGTGTCTTACCCGACATGATGTCATCAATTTGATTGGAGTCGATTGTCTCATACTCCATCAAAGCATCTTTCATTATGTCCAACAGATGCCTGTTATCTTCAAGGATTTTCTCAGCCTTGCTGTAACACTCATCAATGATGCTTCTCACCTCGCGGTCGATAGCTTTCGCGGTCTCGCCGGAGAAGGACTTGTTCTGAGATGCGGCCGAGCGACCGAGGAATACTTCGCCTTCATCTTCAGTGTACAAGAGTGGTCCCAGCTCATCCGACAGGCCCCATTTAGTCACCATGTTGCGAGCCATCTCGGTTGCCCGCTGAATGTCATTCGAGGCGCCAGTTGTCACACCATCTTTACCCAGCGTCATCTCTTCAGCAATTCGTCCGCCATAGAGGCTGCAGATCTGGCTCAGAATGGACTGTCTGCTGAAGCTATAGCGATCTTCCTCAGGCAGAAACATAGTTACCCCCAGAGCACGGCCACGGGGAATAATGCTTACCTTGTAAACCGGATCATGCTCAGGCATCAGGCGGCCGACGATGGCATGACCTGACTCGTGGTATGCAGTGTTCAGCCTTTCTTTCTCAGACATCACCATCGACTTGCGCTCTGCGCCCATCATGATTTTGTCTTTTGCCTTTTCAAATTCTTCCATAGAGACCAACCGCTTGCTGGCACGAGCCGCAAATAGAGCCGCTTCGTTCACCAGGTTAGCCAGGTCTGCACCGGAGAAACCAGGCGTACCGCGTGCGATGACGCTAGGTTTAACCAGGTCATCAATAGGTACTTTACGCATGTGTACTTTCAGAATTTGCTCGCGACCACGAATATCAGGCAATCCAACAACCACCTGGCGGTCAAATCGGCCTGGACGCAGCAGCGCTGGGTCCAGCACGTCTGGGCGGTTTGTAGCTGCCATGACGATTACGCCATCGTTAACTTCAAAACCATCCATTTCTACCAACAGCTGGTTCAGGGTTTGCTCGCGCTCATCGTGTCCACCGCCCAGGCCGGCACCACGGTGGCGACCGACTGCATCGATTTCATCGATGAAGATAATACAGGGAGACTGCTTCTTGGCCTGGTCGAACATGTCCCGCACTCGGGACGCGCCGACACCAACAAACATTTCAACAAAGTCGGAGCCTGAAATAGAAAAGAAAGGGACCTTTGCTTCACCGGCAATGGCTTTTGCCAGCAGCGTTTTACCGGTACCGGGCTGCCCCACCATCAGGATGCCGCGGGGAATTTTGCCGCCCAGGCGCTGAAACTTGTCGGGTTCACGCAGGAACTCTACCAGTTCCTCCACATCTTCTTTCGCTTCTTCCACGCCTGCCACATCGGCGAAAGTCACCTTAATCTGGTCTTCACCCAGCAGTTTGGCTTTACTCTTGCCGAAGGACATGGGCCCGCCGCGTCCGCCAGCTCCGCCGCCTTGCATTTGGCGCATAAAAAAGAAGAACAAGGCAATGATAATCAGAATCGGGAAGCTGGCTACCAGCAACTGGGTCCAGATACTCTGCTGTTCGGGCTCGTTGGCGATGATCTCAACGTCATTCTCAAACAGATCATTCATTAGCTGATCGTCACCGATCAGTGGCATCACGGTGCGGAATTGGGTGTTATCCGAGCGAATTCCAGTGATATTAATGCCGGCAAGCTCAACTGCATTCACGCGCCCAGAGCGTACTTCCCGGACAAATTGTGAGTAGTTGACATTATCCTCTCTCGTTTCCTGGTTAATATTGTTGAACACGGTCAACAATACTCCAGCAATAATCATCCAGAGAATCAGGTTTTTTGCCATATCATTCAAGGGTTTATCTCCCTGTGGGTTGGCGCATCTGGCGCCGCTGCTACAATGCCGTTAAGGCTTACAACGCAGAGTAATTCTAATCTCTGCAGGAAATAATGCACGCAAATTAGCCTGCATTCGTCGCTCAGTCCCGAAATTCCGACCCGAGCAGGTAAACTTCAGATGATCGCGCCCTGGATGCCTTGGGTTTTCTCGTTTTAACGGAGGCGAAGCTGGTTTGCATATCCCGCTGGAATTCAGGGAAACCTGCTCCTTGGAATACCTTCACCACAAAATACGCGCCAGGATCAAGAATAGATCTAGCCAAATCTAATGCCAGCTCAGCGAGATACATGCTGCGCGGCTGATCGATATCTTTCATGCCACTGATGTTGGGGGCCATATCGGAAATTACAAGGTCTATGCCGCTCTCTCCTACGGTATCCAAGACCTGCTGCAGAACCAACTCTTCTGTGAAGTCACCCTGAATAAAATCAACGCCTGCGATCCCATCCATAGGCAGTATGTCCGTCGCGACCACACGCCCCCCGTCTCCCACTAACTCAGAAGCGACCTGAGACCAACCACCAGGTGCCGCACCCAGATCTACCACGGTCATCCCGGGTCTGATGAGCTGATCTTTTTCCTGCATTTCCAGCAGCTTGAAACTGGCCCTGGAGCGATAACCCTGCTCCTGACTGCGGCGCACATAATCATCGTCAAAATGCTCTTTCAGCCACTGTTTACTACTTTTTGAGCGCGCCATCTTTGAGTTAAAGGTCCAATAAAAGTTTGAGGCTCGCGGGGTTTCGTACCAAAAGTAAGTGTCAGAGCGAGCAGTGAGTTGATAGAATCCACTCCCCTGATCGAAAACCCGCAAGCTCATGAGTCTGACAAACACAGAAAAAAAGCGCTTCCGCGCAATCGGCCATAACCTCAAGCCCGTGGTGATCATTGCACAGAAGGGTCTGACGGAGAACATCGGCCTGGAGATTAATCGAGCGCTGGATTCCCACGAACTTATCAAGCTAAAACTGCAGATTCCTGATCGCGCGGCCAAACAGCAGCTTACTGAAGATATCTGCAAAAATTACAAGGCTGAGGCAGTGCAGAGCATAGGCCACGTGCTGCTACTGTATCGCGCGGCCAAGCGACCTGACCCCAAGCTCTCCAATCTCTTAAGAAAAATCAGCTGACAGCTCTCTAAATATGCTTGATGGATTCTATCTCGAACTCAAGATCTCCAGCCGGCGCTTTCACTATAATTTCATCACCCTCATGTTTGCCCATGATTGCACGTGCAATGGGCGAGATCACTGAGATCATACCAGCGGGCACATCGGCCTCATCTTCGCCGACAATCCGATAGGTCACTGTCTTCTCGGTATCAAGATTATACAAGGTGACGGTTGTCCCAAATATGACCCTCCCTGTAGGCTCGATCTTGGTAACATCGATAACCTCTGAGTCAGCCAGCTTGCCTTCGATTTCCTTGATGCGCCCTTCGCAGAAACTTTGCTGCTCGCGCGCGGCATGATACTCGGCATTCTCTTTGAGATCGCCGTGTTCTCTTGCTTCAGCAATAGCCGCCGAGATCTTGGGGCGAGTAACGCTCTTGAGCTCCGTGAGTTCCGCACGAAGCGATTCTGCGCCGTGCACCGTCATGGGTACCTTGGTAAAAGACATAGAATTAAACCAGCCTTATAAAATTAGAGAGATAACAGGGGTATCACTGCAGCGCAGCATGCAGGTCTTGCAGCGTGTAAACCGACATGTTGTTGCCGAATTCCAGCGCATCGCAAACTGCCAGCGCACCTGCAATAGTCGTCGTGCAAAAGACGCCATGTCTTAGGGCAGTCCGCCGGATTGTTGAGGAATCGGCGATCGCTTGCTTGCCTTCAGTTGTGTTGAAAACCACCTGAATTTCTTCATTTTTTAGCATATCAACTATATGAGGTCTACCTTCGGCGACTTTATTCACTCCCTGCACTGGCAAACCAGCCCCGGCGATCACTGCCGCTGTGCCGTGGGTCGCAACCAGTTTATAGCCTAGTGCCAGGGCGCGCTTTGCCACCTCCACAACATAGGGCTTGTCGCGATCTCTCACACTTATAAAACAGTTTCCTGAGCCCTCAATGGCCTCACCAGCGCCCATTTGTGCCTTGGCATAGGCCTCGGCAAAAGTTTCGCCCACACCCATCACCTCACCGGTCGATTTCATTTCTGGCCCCAGAATAGGATCAACGCCGGGAAATTTGTTGAATGGAAACACAGCTTCTTTCACTGCAAATGTCCTCGGCACCGTTTCTCGGGTGAACCCCTGCTCAGACAGGCTCTTACCGGTCATACAACGCGCCGCGACCTTGGCCAGCGATGTGCCAATACACTTGGAAACAAAGGGCACGGTCCGCGAAGCACGCGGATTGACTTCAATAATGTAAATCTCACCGTCCTGATAGGCTAGCTGCGTATTCATCAGGCCAACCACACCCAGTTCAAGCGCCAGGGCAGCGATTTGTTCACGAATCTTGTCCTGTACTTCAGCAGGCAAATTGTAAGGCGGTAGTGAGCACGCGGAATCGCCGGAGTGAATGCCCGCCTGTTCGATGTGCTGCATGATGGCACCTACCACCACCTGCTCACCATCACTAACCACGTCAACGTCAATTTCGATAGCCGAACTGAGAAAATGATCTAGCAACACCGGGCTTTCATTCGAGACTTTCACCGCATCATGCATGTAACGCTGAAGCTCAGCTTCGTTATATACAATCTCCATGGCCCGACCACCTAGCACATAGGAAGGCCTAACAACGAGCGGATAGTCAATGTGTTTGGCCTGCTCAAGTGCCTCGTCAACAGAGCGCACAGTGCAGTTTGGCGGCTGTTTAAGGTTGAGCTTCTCGATCAACTGCTGAAAGCGCTCCCGGTCTTCAGCGCGATCAATGGCATCGGGGCTGGTTCCAATCACGGGCACGCCCGCCGCTTCCAGGTCCTTGACCAGGTTCAAGGGAGTTTGACCGCCGAACTGAACGATCACGCCAACTGGATTTTCCAGCTTGACGACTTCGATGACATCTTCAAACGTTAATGGCTCGAAGTACAAGCGGTCGGAGATATTAAAATCAGTGGACACCGTCTCAGGATTACAATTCACCATGATGGTCTCGTAACCGTCCTCGCGCATGGCGAGCGCCGCATGCACGCAGCAATAGTCAAATTCTATACCCTGTCCCACACGGTTTGGCCCGCCGCCCAGCACCATGATTTTTTCACGCTTACTCGGCTCAGCCTCACACTCTTCTTCGTAGGTCGAATACATGTAGGCAGTAGTGGATACAAATTCGGCTGCACAGGTATCAACCCTCTTGTAGACCGGGCGCACATTCAACCCGTGCCTGGCTTGCTGCACCTCTGCTTCGGGGACGTTGAGCAATTGCGCCATACGCTGGTCGGAGAAACCTTTACGCTTGAGAGTTAACATGGCTCTGGCATCTATATCCGACAGTTTTTGTACTGAGAGCTGTTCTTCCGACTTGATGATGTCTTCAATCTGGATCAGGAACCAAGGGTCGATACCGCTTTGTTGATAAACTGAGTCTACTGACCAGCCCAGCCGGAAAGCGTCTGCCACAAACCAGATACGCTGTGCACCTGGTTCAGTGAGTTCGCGAGTGAGCACAGCCTTGGCATTGCTTAGGTCCGCCTCGAGAACCGGGTCGAATCCACACATCCCAACTTCCAGGCCACGCAAGGCTTTCTGCATCGATTCTTGAAACGTGCGCCCGATTGCCATTACTTCACCCACTGACTTCATCTGGGTGGTAATGCGGTCATCGGCTTCCGGAAATTTTTCAAAGGTGAACCTGGGAATCTTGGTGACCACATAGTCGATCGCAGGTTCAAACGAAGCTGGGGTAGCGCCCCCTGTTATCTCATTGCGCAATTCATCCAGGGTAAAGCCGATCGCCAGCTTCGCGGCAACTCGGGCGATCGGGAAACCGGTGGCCTTGGATGCCAACGCTGAACTTCGAGAAACCCTTGGGTTCATCTCGATTATCACCAGACGTCCGGTTTTAGGATTGACTCCAAATTGCACGTTAGATCCGCCAGTTTCGACGCCGATCTCCCGCAATACCGCGATCGAGGCATTGCGCATGATCTGGTATTCCTTGTCCGTCAGGGTCTGCGCGGGCGCCACGGTAATAGAGTCACCAGTGTGCACACCCATTGCGTCGAAATTTTCGATGGTACAAACGATGATGCAGTTATCATTCTTGTCCCGCACCACTTCCATTTCATACTCTTTCCATCCAATCAGTGATTCATCAATCAGCAGTTCGTTGGTCGGTGAGAGCTCGAGGCCGCGAGCACAAATTTCTTCAAACTCCTCCCGGTTATAGGCAATGCCACCACCACTGCCACCCATGGTAAATGAGGGGCGGATAATGCAGGGAAAACCAATCGATTCCAGCCCGGCGAAGGCGTCCTCTATACTGCGGGCCATATAGTGGCGCGGGGTTTCCAGCCCAATTGCCACCATGGCATCATCGAACAGTTCCCGGTCCTCCGCCTTATCGATGGCCTCGGATTTAGCGCCAATCAGTTCCACGCCATATTTCTCGAGCACCCCCATGCGGTTTAAATCCAGGGCACAGTTCAGAGCAGTTTGCCCTCCCATGGTGGGAAGGATGGCGTCGGGTCGTTCCTTGGCAATGATTTTTTCCACGATCTGCCACTTCACCGGCTCAATATAGGTGGCATCAGCCATCGACGGATCAGTCATAATGGTGGCAGGATTCGAGTTCACGAGGATTACCCGGTAGCCCTCTTCGCGAAGTGCCTGGCAGGCCTGCGCTCCTGAGTAGTCAAATTCACATGCCTGACCAATCACGATAGGTCCGGCACCCAATATCAGAATGCTGTTGATATCAGTTCTTCGGGGCATCTCAGCTTGCTCCCTTATCTAGTGGTTGATTACCGATGGAGGCATCCATCAGCTCAATAAAATGGTCAAACAACGGAGCCACATCATGTGGGCCAGGACTGGCCTCTGGGTGCCCCTGAAAACCAAAGGCCGGTTTGTCAGTACGCTCAATGCCTTGCAAAGAGCCATCGAAAAGCGACTTGTGAGTCGCGCGCAAATTGGCGGGCAGAGTCTGTTCGTCAACAGCGAAGCCATGATTCTGGCTGGTTATCATTACCGTACCGTCGCCCAGACTCTGTACCGGATGGTTTGCACCGTGATGACCCAGGCGCATCTTGATGGTACTCGCACCGCAGGCCAATGCCAGCAGCTGGTAGCCAAGGCATATCCCGAACAGAGGCATGTCCGCTTCCAGAAATTCCTTGATTGCCGAAATTGCGTAGTCGCAGGGCTCCGGGTCACCCGGGCCGTTGGACAGGAATACCCCGCTAGGATTCATGGCCATGACTTCACTGGCTGGCGTCTGCGCTGGCACCACCGTGACCTCACAACCTCTTGCCATCAGCATTCGCAGGATGTTTCGCTTCACGCCGAAATCGTAGGCCACCACTCGATGACGGGATTCGTCACTGGCACCATGACCCTGCCCTATAGCCCACTCGCCTTCTTCCCAGGTATAGCGCTTGCTGGATGACACCACTTTGGCCAGATCCATGCCTTTGAGACCTGGAAATTCCCGAGCCAGGGCAACCGCACCTTCTTCTCCAATTGCAGCAAGCTCCTTGCCGGTTACTATGGCACCATTCATCGGCCCTTTGTCCCGCAGCAGCCGTGTGAGGCGCCGGGTATCTATCTCAGCGATGGCGACGACATTGCGCTGACTGAGAAACTCACCCAGGGTTTGCTCCATGCGCCAGTTACTGGCCAACATGGGAAGATCACGTATCACCAGACCCGACGCCCAGACCGCGGCTGACTCGTTGTCTTCGTCATTGATTCCGGTATTGCCTATATGTGGATAGGTGAGCGTGACAATCTGCTGGGCATAAGAAGGATCGGTGAGAATTTCCTGGTAGCCGGTCATGGAGGTGTTGAATACCACCTCGCCGCTGGCCTTGCCTGCAGCACCGATGGCGATGCCCCTGATTAGACTGCCGTCTTCCAACGCCAGAATAGCTTCTTGAGTCACTTGCTTTCCTCTTCAGTTAACCTTGGCTGCTGTTTTCTCTAGGCGAAAAAAAGCGGAGAGAGGGAATCCTCACTCCGCTTCTTACAAAATTCGTCTTTTTTCTTGAGATTCAGCATTTGTCATACTGAGCGGTGATTCTATAGAAGCGCAGCGGTTGGTGTCCATCAGCAATGCTGGAATTTCTGCAATTGATTGCAATTTGTTCGGCCTGGATGCACAGAAATGACTCACTGGCCGACTTATCCACAGCCAAGACCTGCAGCAGCGTCGAATATTGCAAGGACAGAAGCCACAGAGGCCGCTTCTCGCATCGGGATCATCCAGGGCGCCGAGAGCAACCCTGGAACAAAGGGGATTTACTTCAGTCCCCCAGCCCCAGTACGTCCATCATCGAATAAACGCCAGCTGGCTTGCCCGCAAGCCAACGGGCCGCGCGCACTGCACCGCGCGCAAAGGTCATGCGACTGGTGGCCTTGTGGGTAATCTCTACGCGTTCGCCCAGCGCCGCAAACATCACGGTATGATCACCTACAATGTCGCCACCGCGGATCGTGGTAAAACCAATGGTGTCGCTGTCTCTAGCATCGCCAACGCCCTCACGACCGTAAACAGCCACATCATCCAGATTCCGCCCCAGGGTCTCGGCGATTACCTCCCCCATCTTGACGGCGGTTCCGGAAGGCGCATCTTTTTTGAAGCGATGATGCGCCTCTGTGATTTCGATGTCTGCTTCATCTCCCAACACTGCGGCTGCTTTGGCAAGCAAATCGAAACAGAGATTGACCCCCACGCTCATATTCGGCGCAAATACGATGGCTAGGTCGGTGGCGGCGTTGATTTCTGCTTTTTCATCGGCTTTAAAGCCAGTAGTCCCAAGCACCAGGGCTTTGCCATGCTCGCGGCATAGTTGCAGATGCGCCAAGCTCGCTTCAGGGGAAGTGAAATCGATAAGCATGTCGAAGTCTTTGACCACGGCACTGAGATCAGCGACAGCAGTGACCCCCAGGGCTTGCCCCAATGCCACGATGCCTATGTCACTGCCCAGCGCGTCATCATCTGCCAATACCGAGGCAGCGGTTAACTGCATCTCTGGTTCTTGCGCCCTTACGGCCTCGATCAAGGTCTGCCCCATGCGACCGGCGGCCCCTGCTATAGCTACTCTGATCATGTGTTGATTCCCTAATGCGGAGGGCAAGTATACTAGGGGAACCATTTTGAGCGAAGGCAGCAAACCGGTCGAGTAATTTCACAAAGCCACAATGCCTCTGCTTTGTTGCGGGTTGCTGCAGGGAGAGCAAGGGCCTGTCAGTGTGATCGTGATCAACAACAGACCAGTGCAAGTTGAATATCAGATCCGCGACCAACGCCTCTATGGTCTGCTTGTCCCTGCGAGCGAGGGTAATTTGATTCTTGTAGGCAAGCAGGGCGAAAACCTTAAGCAACTCAAGCAATTGGTCGCCAGCAGCATGGAGTGGCTGATATAAGCACCCACTCCTGGCAATCGGATCAGGCTCCGATTAGAACTGCTCGGCGGTCATCGCCATCATAGTCTCCGAGCCGGCTTCAATTTCCTCTGCCAGCGCTTTACCGTGAGGCAACATCCGCGCGAAGAAAAAATCAGCAGTCTTCACCAGACCATTCAGATGGGCGGCGTCGCCCTGCCCAGATTCCAGCTTTTCAAAGGCAGCAAGCAATATGCGCTGCCACATGAAGCAATACAAGGTGAGCCCCAGCAGCTCCATATAGGCATAGGACGCGGCCCCGATTTCCTCTGGATTGTCCCCAGCCCTCGCAATTACCTTCCTGGTTACATCAGCAATCAATTCCTTGCTGGCGCCCAGATGGGGCAAGTATTTTTGCATTGCTGCGTTGCTCTGCGCTGCAGCAATGAATTCATCGAACTCCTGCAGTAAAACGCTAAGTAACTCGCCATTGCTCCTAACAGTCTTGCGCCCCATGAGATCCAGGGCCTGAATTCCGTTGGCACCTTCATAAATCTGCGCTATTCGGGCGTCGCGAACATTCTGCTCGAGCCCCCACTCAGCCACATAGCCATGACCACCAAGCACCTGTTGGCCAATGACACAAACGTCAAAACCACGATCTGAGCAATAGGCTTTTTGCACTGGAATCAGCAGTGCGACAAGCTTGTCTGCCTTTTCACGCACCTCCGCATCAGGATGGAAGCGCGACACATCAAGCTGCAGGGCCGCATACATAGACAGAGCCCGACCGGCCATGATGTTGGCGCGCATGGTAAGCAGCATGCGGCGGACATCTGGGTGCACGATGATAGGGTCGGCTGCACTGTCAGGCTGAACTGGTCCAGAAGGCGAGCGACCCTGGATTCTTTCCTTGGCGTACTCTGAAGCAATTTGGTAAGAGCTCTCAGCCAGGCCATTGCCCTGCAGTCCCATCGACAAACGCTCGTAGTTCATCATGGTGAACATATTGGACAAACCGTTATTGAGTTCACCTACCAGCCATCCCTGGGCGCCGTCAAAATTCATGACGCAGGTGGCCGAACCTTTAATGCCCATCTTGTGTTCGATAGAGCCGCATTTCACATTATTGGTCTCACCGGTCAGATTCCCGTCAGCGCCTACCTTATTTTTGGGCACCAGAAACAGAGAGATACCCTTCGGGCCAGCGGGTGCGTCGGGAAGTTTGGCAAGCACCAGGTGGATGATATTGTCCGTCAGGTCATGCTCGCCGGCAGTGATGAATATTTTGGTGCCAGTCAGACTGTAGCTGCCATCACCATTTTCCAATGCCTTGGTCCTGATCATGCCGAGATCAGTGCCTGCATGAGGCTCGGTGAGACACATAGTGCCGGACCACTCTCCCTCATACATTTTTGGCAGATAACGCTCCTTCAATTCCGCGCTGGCATGCTCACTAATAGTCAGGGTCGCACCAGTATTTAGAATCGCGTATAGCGCGAAAGATGAGTTGGCGCCGAAGAGCATTTCTTCGATTTGGGCGGATAGCAGCTTGGGCATACCTTGCCCACCGAAATCGACATGCCCCGTGAGACCAGCCCAGCCGCCTTCAGCATAGGCCTTGTACGCGTCCTTGAAGCCAGATGGCGTAGTGACAAGCCCTTCATTCCACTGACACGCCTGCTGGTCTCCACTCTGATTAATGGGTGAAAGCAAGTGTTCCGAAATCTTGCCCGCCTCGTCGAGGATGGCAGAAACCAGATCGGCACTAACCTCTTCAGTGCCAGGCATGGCTGCGAAAACTGCGTCGGCTTTGAATACCTCGGTTAACAGAAAATGCATATCTGTCAGAGGCGCGCGATAGGCCGTCATGATAAATCCCCCTACTGAGGCCTGTGCTCCTGCATTCCTATGCGGCTGCCCGTGGCCCTGTGACAAAAGCGAAGCACAAGTATAAGTTAACCGCGATAGAGCGCCAGCATATCGGCTCCTGATTTCCCCAATTTTTTGGCAACACCGTGTCAAGCTTCTATGCTCATACTGGCTCCTTATTCACAGTTCACAATTCAAACCCATGTCGCCAAAGCTGCTAAGCAAACTACTGCGTCTTATCCCCCTGCGCTGTGCTATCTGTGAATTGGAATCAAAGACCGGCATCGGCATTTGCGAGATCTGTATCGCCCAGCTGCCATGGATCGAATCAGCCTGTTACCAGTGCGGCCTGCCGCTTGACGGCCGGCTGCTTTCGGGTGGCCGATGCGCGCGCTGCATAATTAAGCGCCCTGAATTCGATTCCTGTCAGGCCTTATTCCACTACAAACCGCCTCTGGACGGGCTCATCATCCAGCACAAGTTTCAGCGCAGACTGGATATAGGTGCTTCCCTTGGGGGGCTGTTGGCCGAGCGGTTCAACCAATGCTCTCTGGCACGAGCTGCAGGAGAAAAGCCCGAGCTACTGCTTCCGGTTCCTCTGCATCGAAAACGCATGAATCGAAGAGGATTCAATCAAGCTTCGGAGCTCACCCGGGCTGTATCGGAAGCAAGCGGAATCCCTTCTTGCAACAGCTTGATAGAACGAATTCGCAACACCACACCGCAGACAGAATTAGCCGACGCTGGGGCGCGCCGGAAAAACCTCAAGGCAGCATTTGCGATCCGAGATTCAAAAACCGCGAGAAACTTGCGCAGCGTCACAATTATCGATGATGTCGTCACCACCGCCGCAACTGTCAGCGCCATGGCTGCCTGCTTGAAACAGCAGGGAATTCAGAGGGTTGACGTGTACTGCGTCGCCAGAGCCGATACCCGATTGTAATCGAAGCAAACCCTTTACCTGCACCCGTTAAATCACCTATTAAAGCATCAGGGCTTTTCTAAAGACCAACGCTGGAAAGGCACCACCTGGCGCCTTTTCATATTCTTGCTGATAATTTCTGTTAAGAAGATAGGCTGAACAAGCCCGTTCTCGGCCTAGAACTGATACTTGATTGATCCGTAAGCGATACGCCCATTCTGATCGAGAATGCGAGTTGAGGAATTCAAAATCTGCGCGGTCTTCTCGTCGAAAATATTTCTGATCCCAAAAGAAATAATGGCCCGATTATTGGAGCTGGTTTCAACACTGTAGCCATACTGGAGATCAACTGTGGTTATATCATCTACCAGCGCATTGATTTCTTCCAGGTCGAGCTCGCTAATATCTTTAAATGAATCAAAATAATTGGTGATCGCCTTTGCCGAATGATTACCTAGCTGCCACGTCAACATCAGACTACTCTGTAACTCAGGGCTAATCACCCTGTCATCCAGCGTCGCTGCATCGGTATCGAGCAACTCCAGAAGAGAGCCGTTATTCTCAAAGCTCTGCACGTAGGTTGCCTTGGTGCTGAGAGTGAATTGCCCAAAACGGCTTGTATCCCAGACATAGGAAGCGCCAAGATCGAAGCCATTAGATTGCAATCGGGAGCCGATAAGCGGGTTTTGAATGCTGAATTCGTTGATCGCAGAATCTTCGATAAACAATTCTGGCAACGCAGCTTGAGTACCGGTGTTAACGGTAACCGCCGGTGCATCGGCGATTTCCTGACGCCACGCATCAGCCTGTAAATTAAGGCCTTCAATAGGAGTGATTTTAACCCCAAGGTTGAAGTTCAATGCCTCTTCCACCATGGCCCCTTCAAAATCTTGCGCCTCGACATTGCGAGCCATATCGATAATGGGAGTTGTTTTACTGAGGATGGAAGACTGCGCTACGCGAAAGCTGCGGCGCTCAGTTTGTGGCTCCGCGTCTTGAGCCGAAACATTGATTACCCACAGACCCGTACCCATGCCTAGCAAGAGGGATGTCGTAAGTTTGAGAACTGTCTGTTTCATTTGCAGCGTGGTGCCTGGTTAATCGTTGAGGCTCACTGATTATGGTGAGCTTTGATGCTTCCGGTTCTTGTTAAAGTTTTTTGCCTATCTATTTATTTGCAGTTCAATGCTTGTTAGCACTGCTTATTTTAGCTTCAGGATCTAGCATTCTTCCCTGAATCAAAATCCATTGGCCTAGCCCCGAATCTAGACTGGGAACTGACCTCTTGTTTGACCCTAGGATTTGCCTGAAAGCCGCGAATCGCGCATACCAAACCTGTTGAAAGGTTACCACCTTAGGTCAATTTTTCACATTAATTTGTGTGAGCAATTGTTGCAGAATCAGGGCTGATTCGTCAGAAATCGAGCCTGCTAATTAAATAAAAATATTTTCTTTATTTTTTAGTTAGATAGCGATCCAATATTCGCAGCTGCGGATCGCTTGGAAGCTGTGCAAGGAGCTGTTCTGCAGACTCCGCAAAGCCTGGAATGTTGAATTCAGGGTCAACCTCCACCAGCGGCGTCAGAACGAAGGCCCGCAGATGCGCCCGCGGGTGGGGCAACTCAAGCTCTGCCCGTTGAGCGCGGACCATGCCGAAACTAATCAGGTCAAGGTCGAGGGTGCGAGCGGCGTTGGGCCGCTGCGGTCGCTCTCTACCATATTTCTGTTCGATAGCTTGCAGCATCCCCAAAAAATGCGCAGGCGCCATAGATTGAGCCACATCCATCTTGACCACCGCATTAATAAAGGTCGGGGCATCTGGTGAGCAGTCCACTGGAGAGGTTTCGTATAGCGATGACGCCTGACAGTAGGTTAAGCTCAGCTTCCGAAGCTCTTCGATAGCCCTCGCAACAATCTCCTCTGGGCTACCCTGTGCAGACGCCAGATTGCTGCCAATACTGATACAGACTTCCATCACTCCGTCTGCCGTCAGGATTCAGCGGAAAACTCATGAACGGCGTCAACGAACACCGCCACATGATCGGGATCTACGCCCGGCGTAATACCGTGCCCAAGATTAAACACATGTCCAGAGCTAGAGCCAAATGCCTCGAGAATCCGCTTCACCTCAGCCCGGATCACCTTCGGTTCTGCATACAGGATGCAAGGATCCATATTGCCCTGCAGCGCCACCTTTTTACCAACCCGCGCGCGCGCCTCGTCTATGCCAATAGTCCAGTCAAGTCCGACGCCATGACAGCCGCTATCCGCAATAGCCTCCAGCCAATGGCCACCGTTTTTCGTAAACAATATGACCGGCACCGTCGACCCGTCTGACTCCTTGATTAGGCCTTGCACGATTTTGCGCATGTAGTTTAGGGAGAAATCCTGGTAGGCGCTAGGGGTTAGAATGCCGCCCCAAGTATCAAATATCTGAACAACCTGGGCGCCCGCCTCAATTTGAGCATTGAGATACTCGATGACTGCGTCGGCCAGGCGCTGCAACAGCATGTGCATCGCTTCTGGGTGGTTATAGAGAAATTGTTTCGCAATGCGGAAGTCTTTACTCCCCCCGCCTTCAATCATGTACGTCGCGAGTGTCCATGGACTGCCGGAGAAACCTATCAGGGGCACTCGACCCGCCAGCTCCTGGCGAATGCGCGCGACCGCGGCATAGACATAGGCTAACTCTTCCTTGATGGCAACATCAGGCAACGCCTCTACATCCGCTGGGCTGCGTATAACTTTCTTGAACCTGGGCCCCTCACCTTCTTCAAAGTAGAGTCCCTGTCCGAAGGCATCGGGAATGGTCAGAATATCTGAAAACAGGATAGCCGCGTCGAAATCGTAACGCCGCAGGGGTTGCATGGTAACTTCACAGGCAAGTTCCGGATTCTGACAGAGATCCATAAAGCTACCCGCCTGCTTGCGAGTCGCGCGGTATTCCGGCAGGTAGCGCCCTGCCTGGCGCATCATCCATACGGGCGTGCGATCCACTGGCTGTTTGAGTAATGCGCGAAGAAACCGATCATTCTTGAGTGGCACGGGAAACCCCTGTTTAAATAAAGCTGGAGGATTTTACACGAGCCGCTTTCAGACACAAATTGATGTCTGCGGCGCACTCGCTACGCGGCTGCTTAGTTGCCGGCCTGGAGGATTCTGACAGAAGATTCAATGCCCGCTGCCGCTCGCACCCAGGGCTGCAGTTCCCTTAAGGCTGACGGCAGTCTGGCAATTCCTGCATTGGCTTGCGAGCGACTGGCGAAGGCGCCGGCCACCACCACAAACCAGGGCTCATCCTGGTAGCGGGTCTCAAAATAGCCACTTTGAAAAGGCAATTCTGCACTTGCCAGAAACTTGATCACACTTTCTTCCGAGCGCGAACCCATCAGTTGAATCGTGTAATTGCCATCATTCAAACCCATACCCATAGTCTCCGCATCGGGCAAGGGTTCGCTTCCCGCACCACTAAATGCGGGAATTGTTGGCTCACCAAGGGCTGTTGGCGAGGCGTTCTCATGGGAATTTTTTAAGGGCTGCCCGACTTTAGCGCCTTCTACCACCTGTGATAGTAAGTGTTCGCTAACGCTTGGTTCGGTCTGGAGTTCTGGCTGCCGATCTGTCTGTGTCCCAGGCAGCCTAGCACTCCCAGGCATCGGCGCAATGGCAGCGCCAGAGCCGGGGATTGTAGTAAAGGAACTGGTTTGATTAGAGCCGGCTGGACTGACGCCTACTGCGATCTGCTGGCGCTGCGGCGAGCCGGAGTTCGCTACCTGGTCTTGGGAATTGTCTTCAAATACGTCCGGCACGGGCTCTGGGCCGGTTAGCCAGATTAGCAGCACGACCACAAATAGCGCCCCTGCCGCCTGCCAGTAGCGACTGCTGAATTGCAGGGCTGAGCTTACTGGCATTGCCCGCAAATCTTCCTGTAATTCATTCTCTAGAAGATCGGCAATCGCCGAGGTCATCGCGCCGGGAATGCCGTTTGCCTCATTGCAGATTGCGCCCAAGCGACCTGTTGCAACCGGCAAGGTACCTTGGTAACCGACACCCACCAATCGGTGCTGCACATACTCGCAGGTATCTTCTGCACTAAACGGCTTCAACTTAAATTGCTCAATCTTTCCAAAAATACTGGCGTTGATTGTGTTTTCTAACATACCCACCAGATGATGCTCACCGAGCAGGCAGATATGCAATGCACTGGGCGAAAGCCGCTGCATCAATGCGGCAATCAATTCAAACACTTCACTGGCCAACTCATGCGCATCGTCTATGGCCAGCACCAGCGTCCTACCTTCGATTTCCTGCTGCTCCGCGAAGCGCATCAGATCCTCGAGGATTACGGCTGGCTCCGGCGAAGAAGCGCCAACTGTAAGCTGTTCCAGCAGTACCTCAAGAAACTGGGCTTGATTCATGAAGAGGCTGGCATGCACGGAAATCGCCAGCGCTTCCTCAGCAAAGCTCTTGAGGAATTGGGGCATCAGCACAGTCTTGCCACTACCGAGTGGGCCGGTGACAATTGAAGCTCCCTCACCATAATGGACATGGCGCACCAGCGCTTCCAGGATTTCTTGACGCCCGGCCCCAGCGTAAAAGCTCTTGGGCTTGGTCGCCAATTGAAATGGATCCGTATTGAGACCCAGTATTTGCTGATATTTTCTCATCGCTTACGGTTCATTTAGCTTTCCGTTCGCCGATTTTCGTTCGGCTCTTTTCGTTCGCCGCTTGACCTGACGAGCGCGCGCTTAATCCTGCAATTAATTGCCAGCAGTTACACGTTGCTGAAATTCGGCTCCATACTTTAACGGCAACACAAGTTTTCGCCAGCTTCCAGGGTTGCCTGCAAAAGGGACTGATCAACCTCACCGGTGACTTCAGCTTCACCTAGCGCCCTTAGTAAGACGAACCGAATTCTCCCCTGCTCTGCTTTCTTGTCCGCTGCCATCAACTGCATATAGTCGTTAACAGTTATGTCGGCTGGCGGCACGACCGGCATACCGTAATCAGTTTCAAGCACATCTCTGACCCGCCCAGCCGCAGAGGCATTTAACCAGCCAATGCGATGCGAGAGGTCGGCAGCCATCACCATCCCTATCGCTACAGTTTCACCATGCAGCAGCTTGCCATAACCGCTGGCAGTTTCGACGGCATGTCCGAATGTGTGGCCAAGGTTCAGCAGGGCGCGAATTCCCGATTCCCGCTCGTCCTTGGCAACGATTGCGGCCTTGGATTCACAGCACACCCTGATGACTTCCGTGAGCAGGTCGTCTTGCAGAGCAAGAATGCCTTTTGCCTGCTCGGCGAGCCAATTAAAGAACTCAGGCTTGTTGATCAACCCGTATTTGATGACCTCTGCCAGACCAGCTTTGACTTCGCGCTTTGGCAAAGTCTGCAGCACCTCGGTGTCAACCAGCACACAGCGCGGCTGATAAAAAGCCCCGATCATGTTCTTACCCTGAGGGTGATTTACTCCGGTTTTTCCACCTACCGAAGAGTCCACCTGTGCCAGCAGTGTTGTTGGAATCTGTATGAAATTAATGCCGCGCTGGTAGGTAGCCGCGGCAAATCCTGTTATGTCTCCGACAACCCCTCCACCCAGCGCAACCAGGGTAGTTTGACGGTCGGCTTTTGCAGCCAGCAACCAGTCATAGATGCTGGCGACCGTCGCCAGCGTTTTATGCTCCTCGCCATCGGAAAGAATTATCTCGCCGGCATAGTGCTTGCCCAGCAATTGCTTTGCTGACTCAAGATACAGCGGCGCGACCACATCATTTGTGACGATTACCGCCCTGCCCTTACCAAGGTAAGGTTGCAACACCTGCTCATCACGCAGTAACCCCGGCCCTACAAAAATCGGGTAACTGCGCTCCCCCAGATCGACGTTGATGTGCTTCACGCTCAAAATATTTCCTTTAGTAATTGTCCCAGACCGAGGCTCAATGGCAACTAGGCTTCGTCTGAACCCATGCCTTCGGCACTAGCCTCGTCAGCTTGGAGCTTGCGAATTTGCCGCATGATTTCTGCGCTCACGCTGCGCGGATTTCTTCGGTTTGTGTCAACAATGATATCGGCAACTTCAAGATAGAGTGGTTCGCGCTGTGCCATCAAATCTTTGATGGTTTCCTCAGGGTTTTCAGTGCGCAGGAGCGGCCGATTCTTATCTCGCGAGGTGCGTTCGACCTGTTGCTTGATGCTGGCACGCAAGTACACGACCAGGCCCCGTTTCTTCAGCCGCTTGCGCGTTTTCTTGGCAAGAATCGCGCCCCCGCCGGTTGCGAGCACGGTTTGCTTGCGCTTGCTCAGCGTGTCGATCATCCGGAGTTCCCTCTCGCGAAACCCCTGCTCTCCCTCGACGTCAAAAATCCATGGAATATCTGCACCGGTTGATGCTTCGATTTCCTTATCTGAGTCAAAGAACTCCAACTGCATCTGCTCTGCGAGGGCGCGACCGATAGTGGTTTTACCTACTCCCATAGGCCCCACCAAAAAAACGTTACCCGTATAATCCATATAGTCTATTAAAGCAGCCAGATTAACGGCGGCCACCTGGTTTGTAAGTCGTCAGATGATTTGGGACCACTCGCCTCAAAAACTAAAGGAGACATTTGCAGTATAGCTTCCGCTTAGTGAGCTGAACAAACTATAAGGTTTTCCTCCTTCCTGCGCTGCAGGGTC
>Ga0181558_10001574_pt1 | contig 21858 bp, 19 predicted proteins | sample 011ome_22_FD_133754 | JGI IMG/M metagenome (GOLD analysis project Ga0181558, IMG submission 133754) | Coastal salt marsh microbial communities from the Groves Creek Marsh, Skidaway Island, Georgia - 011507BT metaG (megahit assembly) | ecosystem: Environmental > Aquatic > Marine > Intertidal...
TTCAATATGAAGTTCTTGTTCAAGGATAAGTTCTGGGTAGGTGGCGGCCACCGGGTAGACTATGCCAACAATGCACAATTGGGGGTATTGATGGGCAAGCTACGTTTCGGCTACGTGTACGAGTGGCCAATGCTACAGAGCTACCTACTCCCGAACCCAACGCACGAGTTTATGGTGAGCATGCGCTTGTTTGGAGGAGATGCCATCAGTTGGTAGCCTAGCTAGGAATCGAACCTAGATCTAGCGTTTAGGAAACGCTTGTTCTATCCGTTGAACTACAAGGCCAGATAGTGCTGCAAGATAGTTCCAATCTCAACTTTTACACAAATATTTTCTAGTCAACATGTGGCATTTCAATCCTTTATCGTATCTTTGCAGTCCAAAATTAGGATGGACGAGATCCATCCACTCACTAAAAACAGTTAATTATGTCCGTAAAAATCAGATTAGCACGTCGTGGCCGTAAAAAACAAGCCATTTACGACGTGGTTGTAGCTGATGCAAGAGCTCCACGTGATGGACGCTTCATCGAGAAACTCGGAACTTACAATCCGAACACGAACCCCGCTTCCATCAACATCAACAATGAGCGCGCTCTTACCTGGTTGTTGAATGGAGCTCAGCCTACCGATACCGTGAAAGCCATGCTTTCTTACAGAGGTGTCATGCTGAAAAAACACCTCCAAATCGGAGTGTTGAAAGGTGCGATCTCTCAAGAACAAGCCGATGCCAAATTCAACGCTTGGCTTTCTGAGAAAGACACCAAGATCGAAGGCAAGAAAGACCAATTGGCAACTGCCAAAGCAGATGCTCGTAAGGCTGCCCTTGCTGCTGAAACAGCTAAAAATCAGGCGCGTATTGACGCTATTCAAGCAAGAGAGGCTGCTGCCGCTGCCGCTGCTGCACCCGCAGTAGAAGAAGTAGAAGCTCCAGTCGAAGAAGAAACTGTCGCTGCAGCAGAAGAAACTACCTTTGTTGAGACTCCAGTTGTTGAAGCTGTTGCTGAAGAAACTCCTGTTGCTGAAGCACCTGTAGTTGAGGCTGCTGTTGAAGAAGCACCTGCGGTTGAGGCTGCTGCTGAAGAAACTCCAGCTGTTGAAGAAGCCCCTGTAGTTGAGGCTGCTGCTGAAGAAACTGCCCCGGCAGTTGAAGCTCCTGCTGCTGAAGCTAAATCTGCCGCTGCAGAAGGTAGCGCAGAATAATATACCCTCCCATGAACAAGGACCAGTGCTTTTTAGTAGGCCGGATAGCCAAAGTTCATGGACTTCGTGGTGAAGTAAATGTGGTGCTTGACGTAGATTATCCTGAGGAATACGAAGGATTAGAGCACCTCTTTCTCGATCAAAAAGGGCGTTTGATCCCCTTCTTTTTGGACCATTTTGTGATCCAGCCTGGAGGCAAAGCTCTTGCCAAGTTTGAGGAACTCGACCGCATCGAAGAAGTGGAACATCTCGTAGGCTCGGAAGTATATCTTCCCCTCTCCGAGTTGCCCGACCTCGATGAGGATCAGTATTACTTCCACGAATTGATAGGTTTTGACGTCATCGACGTGACGATGGGACCGATTGGACCTGTTCAGATCGTTTACGATTTGGAAACCCAGGATCTCCTCGGAGTGACCCACCAAGGAAAAGAAGTGCTTATCCCCATACAGGATGGCATCATTACCCAAGTGGACAAGGCAGCAAAAAAAGTTTTCTGCCAGTTGCCCGAAGGCTTACTTGACATTTATCTGGAAGATTGAGCCATGCATATTGACATCATCTCGGTCGTTCCCGGACTATTGGAAGGTCCTTTTTCACATTCTATCCTCAAACGAGCAGAAGAAAAAGGGATTGCTACAGTTCGGATACACAACCTCCGAGATTATGCCACTGGCAAACAAAAGCAAGTGGATGATTATGCATTTGGTGGGGGCGCAGGGATGGTCTTGATGATCGAGCCTATTGCGCGGTGCATCGAAGTCCTTCAGCAGGAGCGTCAGTACGATGAAATCATCTACATGACGCCCGATGGAGACACCTTCGATCAGCCCATGGCCAATGACCTTTCCCAATCGAAAAACCTCCTGATCCTTTGTGGTCATTACAAAGGGGTGGATCAACGGGTTAGGGATGCCTTTATCACCAAAGAGATTAGCATCGGAGATTACGTGCTCTCGGGTGGCGAGTTGGCTGCAGCGGTTGTCGCTGACGCCATCATTCGTCTCATCCCAGGTGTACTAAACGACGAGACCTCTGCGTTGACGGACTCCTTCCAAGATAACCTACTTGCCCCGCCAGTATATACGCGGCCGGCTGTATACGAAGGAAGAGAAGTTCCCGAGGTACTGCTCACTGGGCACGAAGCCAAGATAAGCCAGTGGAGATTTGAAGCGTCGGTTCGCCGAACTCGAGAAAAACGACCAGATCTTCTAGAAGATTCCGGTTGGGAGTAGGCGAGACAAGAGTATAGAAGTAGTAATTCATTTATACCGCTGCGGCGGTGCACTGCGAAAGCATAAAAACATAGAGCTATGAGCGATCTAATGAAAATTGTAGAAGCGGAATACAGCGAGGCGAGAGCCAAATTCCCTTCCTTCAAAGCCGGTGATACCATCAATGTACACGTACGTATCAAAGAAGGTAACAAGGAGCGTATCCAGCAGTTTCAAGGAACTGTGATCCAACGTAAAAACCCAAATTCGAATGGAGAGACTTTTACTATCCGTAAAATCTCCAATGGAATCGGTGTAGAACGTATCTTCCCAATCATCTCTCCAGCCATCGAGCAAATCGACTTGGTACGTGAGGGTAAGGTGAGAAGAGCCCGTCTATTCTACTTGAGAGGACGTCAAGGTAAGGCGGCTCGGATCAAGGAAAAAATCAGACCAAGAAACTAATTCTCCCCCAATCCCAAAAAAAGCCCCGTATCATACGGGGCTTTTTTTTAACCTGTGCTGTCTTTTTAACAGCGAAGGTTTAAGACTAACGTCCATTTGATTAGGCCTTAGAGGTCTGAAAGATCTCAAAGGTCGAGAACAAATTCCTATCTTTGCAGGCTTAGAAGCCAACAATCCCCATGACGAAAGAAGTTCGCGTACGATTTGCACCTTCCCCTACCGGAGCACTCCACATAGGAGGGCTGCGAACCGCCCTTTACAATTACCTTTTTGCCCGAAAAATGGGAGGCAAGTTTCTTCTACGGATCGAAGATACCGACCAAACCCGCTTTGTACCTGGCGCCGAAGAATACATCCAAGAATCTCTAGAATGGATGGGAATCTCCCCAGATGAAAGTCCTTGGAATCCAGGGGAGGTAGGCCCCTACCGCCAATCTGAGCGAAAGGCGAGCTACATGAACTATGCCTTGGACTTGGTAGAAAAAGGACATGCCTACTACGCCTTTGATACCGCCGAAGAATTGGAAGCCATGCGAGAGCGCTTGACTGCTGCCCGCGTGGTGCAGCCCCAATACAATAGCATTACCCGAACCCAAATGAAAAATTCCTTGACCCTCTCCCCAGAAGAGGTGAAGGAGCGATTGGCTTCCGGAGATCCCTATGTCATCCGCGCAAAGCTTCCCCTCAAAGAAGAGGTTCGCTTTCATGACCTAATTCGCGATTGGGTTCTGGTACATTCCAGTACCCTAGATGACAAGGTCCTGATGAAATCTGACGGTATGCCGACGTACCACCTGGCCAATATTGTGGACGATCACCTCATGGGAATCACCCACGTCATCCGTGGAGAAGAATGGCTTCCATCGGCTCCCCTACATGTGCTATTGTACCGGTTTTTTGGTTGGGAGGATACCATGCCCCAATTTGCCCACCTGCCCCTGCTCCTCAAGCCGGATGGCAATGGCAAGCTCTCCAAGCGAGATGGGGATAAATTGGGATTCCCAGTATTTCCACTCAATTGGATTGATCCATTTACAGGAGAAAAGTCAAGTGGCTTCCGTGAAACAGGCTATCTACCCGATGCACTACTCAACTTCCTAGCCTTCCTAGGATGGAACCCGGGGGATGAACGGGAGATCTTCTCCTTGGAGGAATTGGTAGAAGCCTTCTCTATCGAACGCATCGGTAAGTCGGGAACCAAATTTGACATAGCCAAAGCGAAGTGGTACAATGAGCATTACTTGCGGAGCAGGAATCAAAAGGACTTGATTGCATCCCTGCAGCAGGATGCCCAAGCAGCTGGCACTACACTTTCCCAAGAAAAAGCGGGAGCCATTATCTCTCTTCTACGTGATCGAGTTACCTTCCCAGGAGACTTTTGGAAGGATAGCCAGTTTCTTCACCAAGCCCCTAGCGACTTTGATTCAGAAGTAGCCGCCAAAAAATGGAATGCCGATGCCACCACTCTTCTTCAAGCCTATGCAATTGCATTGGAATCGGGAATAGGCGTCCCTTTTGATGGGGCATCTGCCAAAGCACTATTGGAAAGTACAGCTGAAGCTTCAGGGATCAAACTCGGAAAAGTCATGCAGGCTGTCCGACTAGCAGTAACTGGACTTGGTGCTGGACCAGATCTGATGGAAGTTTTTGCGATTTTAGGCCCCCAAGAGGTAGCCAAAAGAATTCGATTTGCGTTAAAAACGCTAGCAACCGTAGACTGAGATGAAAAAAAAGAAGAAAAAGGAAGAAGAGCCCCGCGTTCACGAGGAATTGAAAGGTTTCAAAATGGAAATTAATTCCTTCGGGGAAATCTCTTCCAGTCTTCCCATCGAGGCAATCAATGACTTCCTCAATAAAAACGTGGAGGATAAAAAACTCAAAGATCGAGAGGATCACACACAGGATTAAACCCTAAATTACCCGCAAAGCTTCTTTATTCGAGGCTATTGTGTTTATAGGGATTCTATTTTTTATGTTAAAAAGTAAAACCACGTGGCCTACCAAAGAGAATTTCCACTAAGCGGTCCATCTTCAAGTATACATAGGAAGGCTAGGCAAATCCAACTCTTCCCTCTATACTTTTCGATATGCTTCTTATTGTATTTTCTTTCTTCTTCGATCTTTGCGCAGACTGGACGCCTTGGAGGTACAATTGTCTCTAGCGCCACAGCGTCCCCCCTTCCGGAGATTCATGTGTTTATCCCAAACACTACCTTTCAAGCATTTTCTGATGAAAACGGCAATTTTCAACTTACAAACCTACCAGAAGGAACTTGGGAGCTGCAGGTTCGGGGCCCAGGCTGGGAGAAGTTTAGTCAAGCGGTTGAGGTCAAAGCAGGAAGTGCTCTCCGGCTTTCCATTCGTCTCAATAAGCAGGATAATTTTGGTTACACGGTTTCTGACCTGTCCAAATCAAAAATCACTAAGCTGGCAAAATCGTTGAAGGAGGCCTTTGTAGGAAGGGGGCTGGCTGGAGAGCAAATTCAATTTTTAAATCCAGAAAAGCTGACCTTTGAAGAACAACAGGATAAATCTTATCGGGTGCATGCAGCTGAGCCTTTATTTTTTTCGAATCAAGAAACGGGTTACCTCATCTCGGTGTATTTTGACCCTTTTAACCTACAAACTTCCACCCCTCAATCCTCGACCTTCGTATATTTTGAATTGCCCAAGGAAGAGCGTTTGGAAGAAGGGAGAAGGGTAGCTCGTTTGAAGAGGTATCTGTCAAGCCCTACGCATTATATCGCACAGCTGATGGAAGGGAAAACAACTGATTTTTCTACTCCAGCAAATCCTGAGGTGGCTTTTACTTCCCAGCCAGGTGTTTACCAACTTTCCTTTACCAAACCCTTGAAGGTAAGCTTGGCAGATGGATCACAAGGGAGCCTGGATTACAAAGGGGAGAAACTGCTCGTTCACCTAAACGGTAGCCCTGTTGCATCCAATCAATTGGTTTTGGGAGGGGCGTTTTTGAACCAAAATCCGATTTTTGGGGTGCCCGCTAATTTCAATGCGGATCGCATGACTAAGCTGGCTAACCTGGAAAAAACTGACCTAGTGATGCAAGAAAGAATCTATTTGCACACAGATCGGAAGCATTACTGGCCAGCAGAAAATATTTATTTCAAAGCTTACCTTTCCTACGGAAGTCCTTTGATGGCGGAGGAACTGAGTAAGGTGCTGCATCTGGAGCTGCTCGATGAGACAGGCTACGTGTGGATCCATCAGGTTGTGGAAATCCAGGACGGAGTGGCCCAAGGGCACCTTCCCCTTCCTGATCTGGCCGAGACGGGTAATTTTTACCTTCGTGCATACACTGCTTGGGGGCTCAATTATGAGCAAGAGGAATGTATCTTACCTATTCAAATTTTACCCCACCAGTTTCAACCTGCTCCTTTACCAATTGCTTTAGCCTCTCAAAAAATTAGTGTTTTTTCAGACAAACAATATTATGGGCCAGGGGAACTAGTTAGGCTCAATATCCTAGCCCTAGATGAGGAGGGCAACCCGTTGAAATCGAACCTCTCTGTATCGGTATTAGACGGCAATCAGGCGGTCTATGTGCCTGATTACAAGGGAATGGAATCACTTTTGCTGCCGTCCAAAAGAAAATCCGGAGTGGAGGAATATCCTGTAGAAAAAGGCTTTACGTTAGCGGGTAAACTTCTTGACGAAAGCGGGGTGCCCATACCAGGTTCTATCAAAGCATTTATCAATGGATACGATGATGTACGGACCCTTAGGTCAGCGAAAGATGGGACTTTTTATTTTCCGTCCACAAATTTTACTGGCGATTTTGAGGTGTCTTTGCAGGCAACCGACCAAAATGCTAGGCCGATTCGAGTCATTCAATTGGATGTTAAATCCTATCCGACCAGAAGGGATCTGAACGCTATCTCTTTTCCAAAGATAGTACCTAGAGGTGAACAGCCCGATGCCGCTATCCGTCCTATCCAATCCCTTCAACAAGGAGAAATCATGTTGGAAGAGGCTGTTGTGGAAGAAAAAAAGGAAAATTCAATAGGGCCTATGATTTATGGGGAACCTGACAAGGTCGTCCTCACAGAAGGAATGAATTTGGTAGGGACTACCCTCCAATTTTTATATGCCTTATCCGCCCAGGTTGCAGGGCTGAGAATTGTAGGTTCTCCTCCTAACATCGGGGTGGCATTCAGAGGGGGTGAACCTCTAGTACTCATCAATGGGGTCCCTTCCAATGGATCTTCAGGGACGACCTTAGGAGGTGGAGGAGGTAGGTCTGTTTATGAGGTATTGGAAGGAATAAACATTTTCAACATTGAGCGGGTAGAAGTTATCCGGCGCCTTGTACCGATGTATGGAGACTTGGGACGAAATGGCTTGATTTCAATTATCCTAAAATCTGGGGAGCAACTTCAACAGGAAGGGAATAGCTTTACCATGTTTAAGTTGCAAGGATTTGCACCAAGTCTACCCTTCGAAATTACCGAAGGTAAAAGAAAGTTTTATCCCTATTTAAAATCCTTCCGGCCTACCTTGTATTGGAATCCCACCCTTACCAATGATGGATCCAAACTTTCCATTCCCATTGAATTTTTTCTTAACGAAAAATCAGGGCCAATTTTGGTAGAAGTCCGTGGGATTACAGAACTTGGGGAACCTATTTCGGGGACCTTTGTACTCAACGAGCCCACAAAGGAGCCCGAGCAAAAATAACCTATCTGCTACTTATTCGAATTCCCTCGTGAAAAAACTCCTGCTAATCGTTTCCTTTATGTTTTGCGCCTTTACTAGTAGGGCACAGACGGCTACACTTACTGGGCAAGTAAAGGATGCAGAGACGGGGGAAGCCTTGCCTTTTTGTTCGGTTTTTGTGAACAATACAACCATTTCTACCGCTACTGATCTCGAGGGGAACTTCACACTTTCAGGCTTGGAAGCAGGAACGGTAGAAATTGGCTTTTCCTTCCTGGGTTACATTGCCCAAACTAGAACGATTACCCTAAAACCAGGTGGTACGATTACCCTTAATTTGAACATGAGCCCACTGGAACAGGAGCTGTCCGAACAGGAAGTCAAGGCCTCGCGGGATAAAAGTTGGGAGCGTGACCTCCGCAAATTTCAAAGCCTTTTTTTAGGAATAGATGAGGCGGCTACACAAACTACCCTTCTTAATCCCTGGGTGATAGATTTTCCCGAGGGAACCGAAAAAGGAAGTTTTGTGGCTCGCGCAGAGCAGCCGATTGAAATCGAAAATCGCTACTTGGGCTACAAAATCACGTTCAACCTGAAGGAGTTTATTGACGCGCCAGCCACCTATCGCATTGTTGGGGCAGCTAGGTTTGAATTATTGCCAACAGATTCAAAAGAGCAGGTGGAGCTGTGGGAAAGGAATCGAGCAGAGATTTACCGACGGTCTCCTATGAATTTATTTCGCTCCATGATTAAAGGAAACTACCAGCAAGAAGGATTTTTCTTGTACGGAAACAAAGCAGGGGGTTCTGAAAGCATGAACATGCGATCGGATATCTTTGCCAACGAACTAGGTAAGTCTGTGGTGCCCTACAAAGCCGATCCCCTAGTCCTACCAAGTAGTCCTCCTGGAGATTACTTACTGCAACTCAAAGGGCGCATTGAGATTCACTACCAAAAGGGATTTGCGCAAGCCAATACCTATCGGGATGCGCCTTATCCTATCTCTTGGCTTGAAGTGAAAAATGGGCAATTGCGCGTTCGAGAAAATGGTACCGTAATGAATCCCGAAGACCTTGTTTTTTCTGGGGAAATGGATCGAAAGCGGATTTCCAATTTATTGCCATTGGATTACGATGCAGAAAGAGGAATCCTGCTGCAAGACCTTTCGAAATCTGCTAGAAATTACCAAGAGAAAGTGTATCTACACACGGACAAACCCTATTACTATGCGGGGGACTCGCTTTTTTTCAAAGGGTACTTTGCCTATGGCAATCCCTATTTGCGAGAGGCATTGAGCAAAGTCCTGCATGTAGAGGTATTGACAGAGCAGCGGGACATACTTATTGAAAAAAAATTCCCAATTCGGGATGGGATTGTCGTGGGAGATCTAGTACTTCCAGATTCTCTTTCGGATGACCACTATTTTTTACGAGCCTATACCAATTGGATGCGGAATTACGGGCCCAACCAATATTTTATCCAGGCGCTTCCTGTATTAAATCCCTACAAGCGAGTGGTTGCAACAGAGGCAGTCAGTCAATGGACAAACCATGGGGTACAGTTGAAAACCGCTACCCAAAATTTTGGATCTCGAGAAGAAGTAAATCTTAGTTTGCTTGTGACAGATAAAAATGGGCGCCCAGTGCCTGCCAACCTTTCAATTGGGGTATGGGATGCAGAGCAGCTGGTACCTATTGCTCGGGAAACGGACCCACAAACTAGTTTGGCACTTCATGCCGTCCCTGAAAATTTAGGGACAGAACGATTTCAGTATGGAATTGAAACTCGGCTTTCAATCACGGGCAGAGTTACAGACGAAAAAGGAAAAGGTCAGTCGGCAGAAGTCACTGCCTTTGTCAATGAGTTTCAGGGGATGGTTCAACTGAATTCCAATTCGGAAGGCTATTTCAGGATGGAAGACATGGAGTTTTATGGAACCCTTCGATTCGGTTTTGTAGCGGCTGACAGGAAAGGTAGACCCTTGAATGTACAAATTAATCCCCCATTAAAAGCTCCTGTAGTATTGCCTACTTCCCCGTATTTTCCGAAGGTGACTACCTTAGCTACACCGATTTTAAGGACTAAAGGAGAAACTAGTGACATGGATAAAGCCAACCAAGAAAAGGTAGTTCCAAAAGCTATCTATGGAAATCCAGACTTTGTGATTGAGGGTGAAAAATTGACCAAAACAGGTAATTCCTCCGATTTGGTCAATAGTTTGGTTGGAAATATTCCGGGTGCCCAAGTCAACTTGGTTGGGGGCACCGGTCAGCAGAGTATCCGTCTTCGCGGTGGGGCTGCATCGGCCTTAAGTTCTATGGAGCCAGTGGTCATGGTAGATGGAATAGTACTTGTAGGCGGTGGAATGTCTACGGCAGCAGATAACATACGTACTATTAATCCCTTTGATATAGATCGAGTAGAAGTAGTGTCTCGAATGGTCCCCATGTTGGGTGACCAAGGAAGAAATGGGGTGATTGCCATCTATCTCAAAGATAATTTGGAAGAAGAGGAAGCTGAATTGAATGGGAAAGGCGTGTTTAGTTATACCTTAGAAGGGTTTCCAGTGCCAAATGATTTCGTTCCTCGAACCTATCCTTCAAGTAGTTTGATAGAAACTCGAGATGATCGGCAAACCTTGTATTGGAATCCCTATTTGGTAACTACTGAGACGGGATCTCTTTCATTTTCCTTTTTTACCAATGATACTGGAGGCCCTGTTGTCGTAGAAATTAGGGGGATTACTGTTACAGGTGAACCCATTCAGGGCACTTTTCTTTTAAACAATAAGCAGTAGAGGAAGGGATGGCAAAATTATTATTTTGGATAATTCTATTTTTCCTGCCAGGAATCGTCACGGCTCAGCTTAGCTTTGGTATTCGAGGGGGGGTGACCACTAGTTCGTATAGCTATCAAGCGACAGCTGGTACCCGTTCCAAAAATGTAGCAGGGATTGCTGCTCCTACCTTTGCTGTTGTTTTAGAGTATTTTGATTCCAAAAATGCAGGAGTTGAGATCAATGTGCAGCAGTTGACACTGGGATTTGCACAAGTCAATGATGCCGGTCAAGTCAACCAAACTGAATTTACTTATCTTAAATTCCCAGTATTAGCCAGTATTTTTGCGGGAAGATCGGGAAGATTTCAAGTGAAGTTTGGGCCTCATTTTGGGGTGCTTAGGCGGGTGAAAGACCTTTCACGGGAGTATTCAGGGGCAATTCCGAAAGAGCTTCCAACCTATGGGCAGCCTGCAGATGCGCCTAATAAACGCATGTATGGATTGACTGGGGGTGCAGGGATCTCCAAACTCTTTGGGAAGTCTACCCTAGCAGCAGAAGTGCGATTTGCCTATGATTTTACAAATCCTGAATCGCAGGATCGAATTTTTGAGATGAGTTCCACCAATTTAGAATTTACGATAGCCTATTTGTTTCGCATGAAGGAGCGGAAGTGAAAAAGTCCTTGAAGGAAGCTTTGGCAAGCTTGACTTCAGTCGATACCTTTACTAGTAATTCTTTTCGATGTACCTATGAAAATTCAAGTGATCAACGGACCTAACCTAAATTTATTGGGCAAGCGAGAGCCTGAAGTATATGGCAATGAATCGTTTGAAAGCTATTTTATTCAGCTTCAAGCCCAATTTCCTGGGGTAGAGTTCTCTTATTTCCAAAGTAATGTGGAAGGGGAGTTGATTTCTAAAATTCAGGAGGTAGGCTTTTCGGTTGACGGCATTATTTTGAATGCCGGAGGGTATACCCATACCTCTGTAGCCCTATCCGATGCAGTTGCTTCAGTCACTACACCCACTGTGGAGGTCCATATTTCTAATTTATACAAGCGCGAAGAATTTAGACACAAAAGTATCCTATCTAAATCCTGTGTGGGCATGATTGCTGGCTTAGGCTTGAAGGGATATGCGCTGGCAGTTCATTATTTTCTATCCACAATTTCCCGATGATTACTTTTGCTCCTGGACCTTCCAAAGTATACGATGCACTGCCTACTTACTTGCAGGATGGGTATGTCCAAGGAATTTTGAGTGCCAATCACCGAAGTGCGGTGTTCATGAATTTGTATCGGGATACAGAGCAACTATTTCGAGAGAAATTGCAGTTGCCGGAAGACTATACTTTACTATTTACTTCTTCTGCTACGGAGAGCTGGGAGATCATTTCCCAGTCTTTGGTAGAGCAAGCGAGCTTTCATGTGTATTCAGGATCCTTCGGTAAAAAATGGGTGGATTATGCACGCCATATCCTTCCAAGTACACAGGGCCTCAAAATTGCAGCAAATCAATCTATCTCGGTAGCTGATTTGGAGTTGAGTTCCGAAATTGATCTCCTGGCGATTACTCAAAATGAAACTTCCAATGCTTCTCAGGTGCCTATGGAAATACTGAAGAGCTTGGCATCTAAGTTTCCTGAAAAAATGATTGCCGTGGATACGACCTCTTCCATGGGGGGAATTTTATTAGACTTTTCTTTGGCGGATGTCTGGTATGCTTCTGTACAGAAGTGTTTTGGCTTGCCGGCAGGCTTAGGCATTCTTTTGCTTTCCAAAAAAGCGAAAGAAAAGGTGGCTCGGAAAGGAGAGGGAGGAAGGTACAATAGCCTTAGCTTTATGTTGGAAAATGCCGCCAGCTACCAAACCCATTACACGCCCAACGTGCTAGGCATCTACTTGCTTTACCGCGTGCTTCAAGACCTGGATCCCATTGCTCAGGTGGATGCTCGATTGCGACAGCGCATGGCTAATTTGGAAAAAATCGTTGCTCAATCCCAAGTTTTTAAGCTGTTGGTGGATAATTCAGCTACACGAAGTACGACTGTAGCGGCTATTGCTGCGGAAGAGCAGGTAATTGTAGGGGTAAAAAAAGCTGCCGAAAAGGTAGGGATGCAGTTGGGTGGAGGCTATGGGCCTCTAAAGTCCAGTAGCTTTAGGGTTGCCAACTTTCCTGCTATTACGGATATGGAATTTGAGCGGATGGTTGACTTTTTAGGTGCCTACACACCACAATAGGAGGATCTGAAAATCAGCTGCTTCAACTAGTCCTAACGTTCATTTGGGGGCTGTTCTTGGTTTGCCTCTCATTTTCTTGAAGGTTAGAGCCTATTTTTTCTTGTATTTTTGCGGTCCCTATCGGTACAAGCATTAAGAATATTGGCTTTTGGTAAACTACTCAACCAATTCTATTCCATTATTATTTTTTTGTTACAGGAGCTGCTCCTTGCGAAAGTTCTCCTTCGGAGGCAGCGACCACAGAGCAGACCATGGCATCTCCAGTGACATTTACGACGGTTCTAAACATGTCCAAAATTCGGTCAGGTGCTAGAATTAATGCCAATCCAGCTGCAGGAACGTCAATGGACTCCAATACAATAATAAGCATGATCAATCCAGCACCTGGAACACCCGCAGAGCCAATTGAGGCTAAGGTGGCAGTTAACACAATCATAAGTTGCTGGGATATGCTTAGATCCAGACCGAGAGCTTGTGCGATAAAAACTGCTGCCACACCTTGATAAAGACAGGTTCCATCCATATTGATGGTGGCTCCTAGTGGCAAGACAAAGCTGCTCACCTCTTCTGATACGCCTAGTTCTTCTTCGACTTGCTTCATCGTCACAGGCAAGGTGGCGGAGCTTGAGCTTGTAGAAAAGGCAAGTAATTGTGCAGGGCGTAGGGCTTTGAAAAAATCCAGGTACTTTATTTTAGTGAAAAGCTTTAGAATGAGGGGGTAAACTAATAGGATCATCAAGGCGAGACCAGCCAGTACCACTAGACTGTACTTTAGCAGCGCCAAAAGTAGGGAGAGTGCAGAATCAGGGTCTTCTCCAGTAATTTCAACGATTAAGGATGCCATCAATGCAAACACACCGTAGGGGGCAAGAAGCATGATAAACCCTACTATTTTGATGATTACATCATTGAGCCCATCAAAGAAGGCAATGACAGGAGTTCCTTTTTTGGCAGGTATCTGAAGAAGTGCAATTCCTACCAATAGGGCAAAGAATACCACTTGAAGCATGCTTCCATTGTTGGATGAAGCAGCAAAAATATTTTCTGGGACCATATCCACTACCGGTTGCAAAGGGCTTTGATTTTTGAGCGATTCGGCAGCAGTAGTTCTTGAAGTGACATTGCTGTCGTACAAGGACATCAGGTTGTCTCTTGTACTGGCAGGGAGGCTTTTTCCTGGCTGGAATACATTGACTAGGATAAGTCCAAAGGTAACTGCAATCACAGTGGTACTTAAATAGGCGGCGATTGTTTTACCACCAATTCGTCCGAGTTTGGCAACATCTCCTAAGTTGGCTACTCCTACGATGAGGGACGCCAATACCAAAGGCACGGCTATCATTTTCAAGCAGTTGATAAAAATAGTTCCTACAGGCTTGATGTAATCAAGAACAAATTCAGCGGGTAGGCCTAATTGAACAACCAATAAGCCGACGCCTAATCCAAGAATTAGTCCAATAATAATTTGCGTATGAAGAGCTATTTTTTTCAAAAGTTTTTGGGTTAAAGGGATTCTAGTTTGTTGGTTTTGGAAAGAAGTAGAAAATCTGCAATCACCAAAGCTGCCATCGCTTCAACGATAGGTACTGCTCTAGGGACTACACAGGGATCGTGGCGGCCTTTGCCACTGACGGTCACTGTTTCTCCAGCAGTATTTACAGAGGATTGATCTTGCATGAGCGTGGCTACAGGCTTGAATGCAACTCGAAAATAGATGTCTTCTCCATTGCTAATACCTCCTTGGATGCCTCCAGAATGATTGGTGAGGGTTTGGATTTTTCCATCTTGTTGTACAAAAGCATCGTTGTGTTGGGATCCCAAAAGTTTAACTCCTTCAAATCCACTTCCATATTCAAATCCTTTGACGGCATTGATGCTCAACATGGCTTTTCCGAGCTCGGCATGGAGTCGGTCAAAAACAGGTTCGCCCAATCCTGGAGGGCAATTTTTGATTACACAGGTGACCACACCTCCGATTGTATCGCGGTTTTTGCGAACTTGATCAATGTGTGCAATCATCACTTCGGCTAGCGCAGGGTCTGGACAGCGCACGATATTCTCCTCAGCCAATGCCAAGTTAAGTTCGGTGTAAGATTTCTGAAGCTGTATTTCTCCCACTTGAGAGACATAAGCTTGTAGGGTAATTCCTTTAGAGGCCAGTACTTGTTTTGCAATGGCGCCGCCTGCTACTCGAGCGGCGGTTTCGCGAGCGCTGGACCTACCTCCTCCTCGGTAGTCCCGGTGTCCATACTTTTCAAAGTAGGTGTAGTCTGCATGTGAGGGGCGAAAGGCATCAGCAATGTGCGCGTAATCTTTGCTTTTTTGGTCTGAATTAGGAATAAGGATACCGATAGGAGTTCCCGTAGTAATTCCTTCAAATACCCCAGACAGAAGTTCAATTTCGTCTTCCTCTTTTCGTTGCGTTGTGATTTTAGATTGGCCTGGCTTACGCCGTTGCATTTCTTGTTGCAACTTTTCAAGATCCAAAGCTAACCCAGCGGGGCACCCTTCTAGGATAGCGCCAAGCGCTTTGCCATGAGATTCACCGAAGGTGGTGAGTTTAAATAGCTTACCGAAAGAATTACCCATTATTTTTGCGAAGGATGAGTACCGCGAGTAAGGCGAGTGCGCCAAATAGCAGTACATTGATTACGGTTGTAAAATAGTACTTATATTCTTGGTTTAAAAACTGGTTGCTTTCAGTGGTGATTTTGTCGTATATCCCCCCCAATCGCTGGCCAGAAAGTGCCTCATTTACTTTTGATTCTCCACTTACTCGAATGAGAGTTTGTGGCTTTAGCGTATCGTATACCTCCCGGATGGGATCAAAGTAAATCCAGCTGAAGTAATTTTGAAGGGGGTAGTCCCCTGGCTCATTTAAAGTAATGAAGTAGTCAAATTCTTTGATTCCAGATACGCGTCCATATCCTCGATTGATTTGCTGACGAACATTTGGATCGTAGGCATTCATATTGGGGCCCGAAAGCCGTTTTGGAGCAGAGAGGGAATTGATATTTCCCACCCCAGTAATTCCAAAGTTGTACCCGAAGCCTTCACCCGTCTTCGCTTCCAAGGTGGTACTAGTTTCTTTAAGCTGAAAGACCCCTACAGCCACTTCACTTTTAAGAGGGTGTGGAGGCAATGGTTTGACTGTAATACTGCGAGGACTTGAATAGAAAGTTTTAAAATCTTCTTGTCGGTTGGCCCCAAAAAGGCTAGGGTTTTTTGCGATTTTGTATTTGATCATTTCCCAGGGAACGCGAGGGATTTCGATTTTTCCTTCGGAGAAAGGGAAAAAAGTGCTTTCAAAAACTTTGAATTTCACCCATCTCTTTCCGTTTAGTTCCACCGCTTGTGGTTCGATGGTGGTGATATTAAAATTTTCCTCCCAGGCATTGGCAGGTTTCAATTTTTTCAAAATTGCATCGAGTTGTTTTCCTGCCTCGTAGAATTGAAAGGGAGCTTGATTTTGCTCTGACATGAAAAAAGAAATATCCATCGTAAATCCTTCGCCTGCATACAGCTCTGATTTATCTATTCCAACAGAGAAGAAGGCCTCATCAGCTACTTCTACAAATTCTGGGACTTCTCCACTGCGTCCAAAAAATTCTGCAAAAGGATCAAATGCATTGCTGCCTGAAGGAGTAGAGGTCGCGGCATCGGTGACCACAATTCGTTTTCCAGGAGATGAGAATGCTTGGCCATTAATCAGGACCGAAAATTTTCCAAGGGTAAATTGCCCTTTTCTACTGGGCTTATAGTATTGAATAATGCTAGTGGAGCTACTCATTTGTCCATTGATGATATTCATGGAGGACGATTGAGATATTCCTTGTTTTTGAAATCCTTGGATTTCTGGAAATTGGTCGTAGGATTTTATTTTTTCATTCGACAGGGTGACTTTGATAGTAAATGTCTCATTGAGTCCCAGCTGATCTGCACCAAGCTCAATAGTCACTTCCTGTCCAATGGCTACTTTCCCAAAAAAAAGGGAAATGCAAAGTAGGGTCAGTATATAGCGTGCTGTCGTAATCATCGTTGCGAAAATAGGGGAATTCCAACTATTCCCCTCAAAATAACGTAACATCTTGGGATATCCTGCCGTAGAAAAACCTAAAATCAGGTACTATTTTTCAAATTTTTAAAACCATGCTGGATTACGTAAAGACTATTTTACAGAAAGTAAGTTTCAACAGGGTTCTTTTTGAAAGGGAGCTGAAAAAAGGAATCAGTTATTTATTAACAGAGGAGCTAGTGGAATTCAAGGTTTGGTGTTACACAAAATTTGGACACGTGCATCAAGCTATTTTGCTGCAGCATTTTGGTCCACTGGCCCTATAGCCCAATGGATAAGACAAAAAAATCCCCTAGGACAAAGTTCTAGGGGATTTTTTGTAGGATGATTTTTAATCCTTCGATGCAAAATCTGGATAGGCACGCATCTGGTGTTCGTTGATGTCTAGACCTTCAATTTCCTCTCTTTCATCAACACGGATGCCCACGGTGCGCTTGAGAGTAAAAAAGATCAACCAGGAGGAGGCGAAACAGAAAAGTCCGCTGCTTCCAATACCGATCAGTTGTGATAGCAGCTGATTCCATCCAGCTAAGTTTCCAAAAATTCCAACCGCTAGTGTTCCCCAAATACCTCCAATGAGGTGTACTGCTATCGCACCCACGGGGTCATCAATTTTAAGCTTGTCAAATGCAATTACCGCTAGGACCACAAGTACCCCGCCGATGAGTCCGATCCAGATTGAATCCATCACTCCCATTTGGTCTGCACCTGCGGTGATGCCTACTAGACCTGCTAAAATTCCATTCAGGACCATGGTGATGTCATACGTTTTGAATTTGAGGAAGGAGGTGATTAAGGCTCCAATGGCGCCTGCAGAAGCTGCTAGTGAGGTGGTTACAAATACACGGGAGACAGTCCCTGGATCTGCGCTAAGTACAGAGCCTCCGTTAAAGCCATACCATCCAAACCAGAGTAAAAAGACTCCCATGGTAGCCATCGGAATATTATGACCAGGAATCGCCTTCATTCCTGTAGGCATGTATTTGCCTAGTCGAGGTCCCAATAAAAAGGCGCCTACAAGTGCTGCCCAGCCACCCACTGTGTGGACGAGGGTAGAGCCAGCAAAGTCATAAAATGGAGTCGCTAAGGTGTTTAGAAAACCGCCGCCCCATTTCCACATCCCTACAATTGGGTAACAGATCCCCACATAAAGTAAGGAGAAGATTAGGAATGGCCCCAGCTTCATTCGTTCTGCTACTGCCCCGGATACAATGGTGGCCGCAGTGGCAGCAAACATGGCTTGAAAGATAAAATCGGTAAAAAAGGTGTAGCCTGCATTGTAGTTGCTCGTGTCCCATCCTTCAGGAAGGGAAAGGCCAAATCCAGCAAATCCAAAAAATGAGCCGGCATAATCTGCGCCTGGATACATGAGGTTAAACCCGACGAAGGCATAACTAAGGATGCCGATACTTGGGATTAGCGTGTTTTTAAATAGGATGTTGACTGTGTTTTTTGCTCGGGTAAGCCCCGCTTCAAGAGTAGCAAATCCGAGGTGCATGATAAAAATCAACAAGGTGGATACCATCATCCAAAGGTTGTTGACTGTAAATAGGTCTTGTACAGGTTCTTGCATAGGTGTGAGAGCAGTGAAATAGAATGTAAGGGAAGAATTTATAGGGCGGCTTCGCCCGTGTCTTGGTTTCGAATTCGGTAGGCTTCGAGTACTTCGTACACGAAAATTTTACCATCTCCGATTTCATTGGTTTTCCCTTCTTGTAGGATACAGTTGACAACCCCTTCTGCGAGATCGTCCGGAACGACTATTTCAAGCTTAGTTCGGGGGATGTAAGCAGGCTCGTAGGCTACTCCTCGGTACATTTCTTGCCGGGCATGTTCAAATCCCATTCCTTTTACTTCGTAGAAGGAAAGAAATTTGACCCCTAACTTGGAAATGCAGCGATGGATGTGATCAAAGCGAGAAGTGCGAATAATGGCCTCGATTTTTTTCATTTTTTTAAAGGGAGAGGTGGTTTCTTAAAAATAGAATCGAAAATAAGTCAAAAAATAGTAATTAATCAAAAATTAGGATATAAAATGAATCAAAAAAATAAAAAAACATGTAAAAAAATTAAAAACTAGTTTGAAAATGAATTTAGTTCTCCCTAAAAGTAGTAAAAAAATAAATTTTGGCCTGTGAAAATAAACCGGCGGGGTCCTTGTTAGGAAGGGAATTCGGGGTAAATTTGCGCACGTTTTTTAATTGAATCTATGACAAGCAAACCAACACTCGTAGTCTTGGCGGCCGGTATGGGCAGTCGCTACGGAGGAAATAAACAAATTGATGGTTTTGGCCCAAATGGGGAGACTATTTTAGAATATTCAATTTTTGATGCCATCCGAGCTGGATTTGGAAAAGTAGTATTTATTGTACGGCAAGAAATTTTAGAAATAGCAAAGGAGAAGTTTATGCCCAAACTTCAAGGGAAGATTGAGGTTGACTGGGTTTTGCAATCCTTAGACAGTTTTGTGCCTGCGGACTTGAAGCAAGCAGATCGTGTCAAGCCTTTTGGTACTGCGCATGCGGTACTTTGTGCAAAAGATGCGGTACACGAACCTTTTGCAGTCATCAACGCAGATGATTTTTATGGAAAAGAAGCATTCGCTGTTTTGGGTAAGTTTTTGACTACGGATGTACAGTCCAACCTGCATGCCATGGTGGGCTATGCGCTCAAAAATGTGCTTTCTGTGCACGGAACAGTGAGCCGAGGTGTATGTGAAACGAATGCTAAAGGGCAATTGATTGGGATGACCGAGCGAACCTCCATCGCGCAAGAAGGAGACAAAATCCTTAGTCGAGGAGAAGGAGAAGCGTTTGAAATAGCACCCAACACCCCGGTAAGTATGAATTTCTGGGGTTTTCACCCTGCTGTTTTTGATGCAATCGAATCCATGTGGCAGGAGTTTTTACCGGCCAACTTAGGGAATTTGAAGTCGGAATTTTACATCCCTACTGTGGCTAATAACCTGATTCAAGCCAATGAAGCAGCTTTTGAAATTTTGCCGGGTGGCAAAACCTGGTTTGGAGTCACCTACACGGAAGATCGTCCGGTAGTGATTGATGCCTTGAAGCAGCTACACGCACAAGGAGAATATCCATCTTCCTTATGGTAAAAAATAAAGGGGCTTCGGCCCTTTATTTTTTGGAGATGAGCCCATCTTCCAGGAAAAAAAAGGCCACTTCGGCATCCAGGGTACTGAGAATTTCCTTGGAACGTTCCGGCCGCGCATCGGTAATGAAGAGCTGTCCAAAATTACCCTGAGATACTAGTTGCAGGAGCTTGGTGATGCGATCCTCATCGAGCTTGTCAAAAATATCGTCGAGTAGCAGCAAGGGCTTTTCTCCCTTCGCTTTTTCAAATAACTCAAATTGTGCCAGTTTCAAGGCAATGATAAACGATTTTTGCTGCCCTTGGCTCCCGAGTTTACGCAGCGGATGGCCATCGATCCGAAAATCAAAATCATCTTTATGGATGCCGGCATTGCAGTTTTTAGTCGCAAAATCCTTGGGTCGAAGTCCCAAGTAATACCCACCAAAATCTTCGCGGAGCGCTTCGGTCTCGTAACTTAGTTCTACCTGCTCTCGACCCATAGACAAGGCTTCGTAATACTTTTGCAACAAAGGGCTTATTTCTTTTACCAATGCCGATCGCCGCTTGGCAAGAGATTGACTCAAGGGAATCAGTTCCTCTTCGTAGGCGGCAAGTAAGGTGAGATCTCGCCGACCCGAATCAGCAAACTGCTTTAATAGGGCATTTCGTTGCTTAAGAAAATGATGGTAGCGGATCAGTTGATTCAAGTAGGGATGATCTAACTGCGCCAGGAGGCCGTCAAAAAATTTTCGTCTGCCCTCACTTCCTCCTTTGATCAATTCGGTGTCGTCTGGCGCAATCATGACCAGTGGAATTTTACCCACATGGTCGCTTGCCTTTTCCATAACTTTTCCATTTTGAAATAGCTGCTTCTTTTTCCCCTGCTCCAAGGTGCAGCGCACTTCCAAAGGATTAGCACCTACTGTAAAATTGCCCTTCAACGTAAAAAAATCAGTCTCGTGCTGAATGCTCAAGGTATCACTTGATTGCAAAGCACTTTTGGTAAGTGATAGGTAATGGATTCCGTCCAGTACATTTGTTTTTCCACTCCCATTTCTGCCAAGCAAGCAATTAATCTGGGGGCTGAATCTCAGCTTACTATGCAGGTGATTTTTAAATTGAATGAGTTCTAGGGACTCTAAAATCATGTGAATGGCGAATTATTTACTTGGCATCCTAATTTTTAGGTCGGGATTACTATATTTGAGGCCTAAAATAGCACATTTTGATCAGTACCCTATGGCAAAGAAAACTGCAGCGGCAAAGACCAAGGTAAACTACCCCAAAGAAACGTATGCTTTCTGGTATGAAAGCATGCTTTTAATGAGACGTTTTGAGGAAAAGGCAGGTCAATTGTATGGCCAACAAAAGATCAGAGGATTTTGTCACCTATACATTGGTCAGGAGGCTTGTGCCTCTGGAGCAATCACTGCCCTGACTAAAGACGACAAATGGATAACAGCTTACCGCTGTCATGCTCATCCACTAGGTCTAGGCACCGATCCCGGTGCGATTATGGCTGAATTGTTTGGCAAAGCTACCGGCACAACCAAAGGGAAGGGTGGCTCCATGCATATTTTTGATAAGGAACGTAATTTTATGGGAGGCCATGGAATTGTAGGCGCACAGATTCCTATGGGTTTGGGCGTAGCTTTCGCCGAAAAATATGCGGGCACTAAAAATGTGTGTATTGCTAAAATGGGAGATGGAGCTGTTCGCCAAGGTGCGGTACACGAAGCATTCAACCTTGCGATGATTTACAAAAGCCCAGTAATCTTTGTGATTGAAAACAACGGTTATGCGATGGGTACCTCCGTAGCACGTACATCAAATGTGACCGAATTGTACAAAATTGGAGAGGGGTACGACATGCCTTCGTTCCCAGTAGATGGAATGAATGTAGAAGCGGTTCATGAGGCGGTAGCTGAAGCAGCAGCAAGAGCTCGTAGAGGCGATGGACCCACGCTTTTGGAATTTAGAACCTATCGATTCAAAGGGCATTCCATGTCCGACCCTCAAAAATACCGTAGCAAGGAAGAAGTTGAAGAATACAAGGAGCGGGATCCGATTGAGCAGGTACTTGCTACTATCCGTGAGAATCAATTGATGACGGAAGCTGAA
>Ga0181558_10001577_pt1 | contig 21841 bp, 13 predicted proteins | sample 011ome_22_FD_133754 | JGI IMG/M metagenome (GOLD analysis project Ga0181558, IMG submission 133754) | Coastal salt marsh microbial communities from the Groves Creek Marsh, Skidaway Island, Georgia - 011507BT metaG (megahit assembly) | ecosystem: Environmental > Aquatic > Marine > Intertidal...
GAGCGGTACCCGCGAAACGACGGCGACGACGACGACGACGACGCGCCGCGCGTCGCGTCGCCGTTCGCCGAGCGCGACGCGGCGATGTCCCTTCTCGCCGCCGCCACCGCCGCCTCGGCGCCTCGGCCCGGCCCCGCCGCGAAGCGGCCTTCGCCTCCTGCCGCGTCGCCCACGTCGCAGAAGAAGCGCCACAAGTCGCGCGGGGACGCCCCCGGGGGCGGCGTCTCCGTGGACGCCATCATCGCCAAGATCAACCGCGACCTCGCGGCGCGCGCGGCGGCGGGGTCGGAAGCGCTCGAGACCCCCGCGAACGCGAAACGCGAGAGCGCGAAGGGGAAGGCCCCGATCCACCCGCCCGCCGCGCCCGCCGGCGCGGCGCGGAAGGGCAAGGTCCCGAACGCCGAGTCGGCGGCGGCGAAGGAGAAGAAGAGAGACGCGGGAGCGAGCGCGGCGCCGAGCGGCTCGGCGGCGGCGCTTCCGGGGAAAAAAAAAACAGACGGCGACGGCGACGGCCACGGCGTCGGCCCCCCCAGCACGGCGTACCACGCGCGCACGGCCATGCCCATGGCGCGCGAGCCCGGCTCTGACGTGGGCCCCACGCGCGACTCGGACGACGAGGAGGACGCGCTGCAGTGGGCGCGCGAGGATTACCGCCGGCTGGTGGACTTTGATGATATCAAAGCGGACGAGAAGACGTTCATGCACGAGTGGAACGCGTTCGTGAAGCAGTTCCGCCCGGTGGGCGACCGCGCGTTGCCCGCGGCGCTGGAGGCGTTCGCGCACTACCGGGGCGAGGCCATGTCCAAGTCGAGGACGTTCAAGCGCCTGTTCGCGCTGCACCTGCTGAACGCGTTTGAGTTTGGCGTGATGCCGGCGGGGACCATCGACGCGTGCATGCGCGTCGTCGAGAGCTACGGGTCGGGGAAGGGGAAGGCGCGGCGCGCCGTCCCAGGGATCGGCGGCGCGATCGGTATCCCCGGCATCGGGGACGCGGGGACGCGGTAGGAAGGTACCCCGGGACGTCGGGCGCGCGGTGGCGGTGATGAAGGCGCGGGGTTGACGAAGTCGCGAGGTTCGCGCCGTCTCGTTTTTTTGAAGACGCTCTTCTCGTGACGCTTTTCATGTGAACATCGATCCTTCGTCGAAATCGGCCCGCGTCCCCGAGGTCATTCACCCCGTCACGGACGCGATGGCCGCGTCCCCGGCGACGCCCTCGCTCGCGGAGCGCGCGGAGGAGGGCGACGGCGGCACCGAGTGGTTCTACGTGGACGGCGCCGGCGTCCGGCGCGGGCCTCACAACTTCCGAGTCGTGCGCGCGCAGTTGCGGTGCGGCGTGCTCGACGGGGACGATCTCGTGTGGCGCGAAGGCCTGCCCGCGTGGCGCCCGGCCGCGGAGATCCCCGTGTTCGCGAGCTGCGTCGCGGGCCGCGCGGGCGCGGCGGCTGAGTCGGTGCCCGCGCGCGACGACGCGTCGCCGCCCGAGCGCGACGACGCGGCGACCCCCGACCGCGCGCGCGAATCCGCGCCCGTCGCCGCGGAGACGCTCGACGACCTCTCGCGTCCTCGACGAGACGAAGCGCTCGAGCTCGACGTCCTCTCGCGTCCTCGACGTGACGAACGCGAACCGACGCGGGAAAACCTCTCCGCGTGTTGGCACGCCTCGCGCTCGGACGGCGCGCGGTTCGGGCCCGTAGACGCCGAGACGCTCGTGCGTCTTTTGGCGGAGGCGGAGGCGGAGGCGAGCGCGCGCGACGCCGGCGAAGTCGCGGAGACGCTCGTGTGGCACCCCGCCGAGAGCGCGGCGTGGGGACCTGTGGAGGCGTGCCCCTCTTTGGCGGCGATTCTCGCGCTTCGGAGACGCGAAGCGCGGGCCTCGCGTTCGTCGCCAGAGACGGCGAAAGACGCCCTCGCGCCCCCGGCGTCCCCGCACGGCGTCGCGCGACGCGCGGCGGAGGCGGGCGGTTTCCGAAAACCGGAAAACCGAAACGGAGTCGCGCGACAGACGACTGCATTCGCGAAATCCGTCGAGAGCCCGCGGCGTGTTCTGGCGCTCGAGGCTGAGCTGGCGGAGACGCGCGAGGCGTTGGGCTCGGCTCGGTTCGAGATCGACGCGCTGGAAGCAGAGCTGGCGTCCACGAGGGAGCGCGCGGCGGAAGCGACGGCGTTCGCGCGCGAAGCGGCGCGCGCGACGGCGGCGACGGAGGACCTCGCCGCCGCGCGCGCCGAGCTGGAGACGCGAACCGCCGAGCTCTCTCGTCTGCGCGGCGTGCTGAAGGGGAAGCTTCTCGCGCGCGTGCTTGCGGAGGCGGACGACACGCGCGAGCGCGTCGAAGAGCTGGACGCGCTGGACGCGGAGGACGGGGGGGACGGAGTGTGGTAGAGCGACGACGCGCGGGCGCGATGACGCGCGAAGGAGTCCGCAAAAAGTCGTTTTTTTTTGGCGAAAACTAAAAATAATGTGCCAAAAAACAATCCGTTTCGACGGATCTAACAACGACGTCGACGACGTGACCAGACCGCGCGACGCGCGCGTACGGGGTCGCCATGCCGACCCCGTGCCGCGCGGCGGCCGCCGCCTTCGCGTCGCGTGTCACCGAGTCCGACCTCCCCGTGCTCCGCCGCCTGAACGCGTCGCAACGTCGCGATTTCGCGCTCGACCTGTGCGCGCTTCTCGACTTCGCCACACCCGGGGGCGAGCCCGTGTCCGGTTCGCCCCCTCCGAACGCCGGGGGTCTGCGCGCCGCCGTGATGATAGACCACGTGCCCGGCATGACTTCGCGCGCGGCGTGCGCACTCGTCGACCGGCTGAGCCTCGCCTCGCGCCGCTCGGTGCCCGACGTGCGAAACCTGCGGGTCTTCGAGGTCCACGACGTGGTCATCATCGCGCACGCCCCGAGATTACGAGACGAGCTGCTCGGTTGGCGCGGTTCGGCGTCGACGCGCCGCCGCCGGCTGGTCGACGTCCTCCCCGCCGCCGAGCCCGCGATGCGCGCCGCGCTCGTCGCCGACGCGCTGGCGCGCGCCGCCGGCGCGCTCGAGGGCGAGGGAGGCGAGGAAAGGGAGGAAAGCTTTCCGGCGGGAAGAGACGACGCGCGCGACGAACAAAAACAAAGCCGTCCGCGCGACCTCGTCGCCGCGCTCGGCGCTCTCGCGGATGCCGTCCCGCCGCCGACGCTGGTGGGCGCGTGCCTCGGGTACCCGCGCGTGTATTCGTGGTCGGACGCCGGCGACGTCGCCGCGGCCGCGCGCGCGCTCTCCTCCGAGACCCTGCGCGTGTACGCGGTGTACGCGCGTTTCCGCGGCGACGAAAAAAACGAAAAAAACGGAACGCGACGCGACGACGCCGCCGCGACGCGCCGCGTGTGCGGCTTCACCGCCCCGGCGCGGTTCGGGGAGGAGGACGCGGGGTGTCGGAACGAGGCGGAGGACGAGGACGAGGCGGTGACTCGCGATGGCGACGCGCGCGCTTGGCTCGAGGCGATGCGTGAACGCGCGGCGGCGGGGGGGGACGTGTGGACGGATCTCGAGCTCAGAGTCGAGACGCGCGGCGCGGGACCCGTGGCGTTGTGACGACAAAAGAGCGTCATGTCATGTCATACCACAGATCACTCGGCTTTCATTCAGAAACTGCCTTCGGCGCGTCTCGTGGGCGCCCCGCGCCTCGCGCTCGAGCCCGCGTCCGCCGCCGCGCCCTAGCCCGCGGCTACGACGAAGGCGACGCCGTCGCCGGCGCCGTTCGACTCGCCGAGCAGCGCCGCCGCGAACGCCGACTCCAGCTCACTCGGCGGCGCCGCGCCGCGAACGCCGACTCCAGACCGCTCCAGACCGGTACCCAGCCCCGATCCGGGAACCGTGAGCGTTGCTGTCGAAATCTCGGTCCCCGCGACGATCTGAGGTGTGGTTTCGAACGCGAAGGCGCTCGGCGGCGGCGCGCACGCGCCGTTCTTTCGCGCGGCGTCGTCGGCGACGAACGCGCACTTCGACAAGGAAAGCGCGGGGGACGCGCGGGGCATACTCGCGTCACCTGATCCGTCACCGTCATCGAAAAAGCACTGCACGCACTCCACGTCCTTCCCTCCGGGCTTCCCGAACCAGTCGTGCGCGGACTCGTTCTCGCGGAACACCGCCGACGCCGCCGAGGCGTCCCGCCCGTCCCCGCTCCGCCCCGGTGACGCGAAGCGCGCCGCCGCGTCGTGCACGCACACCGCGCCCCCCCGCGGCGCCGCGTTGCGCTCGAAGAGCGCGTACTTGAACACAGTCTCCGCGCCTCGCACGACGGAGACCGCGCCACCGCCGCAGGTGAGCGCCTTGCGCCGCGCGTCGGGGTAGACGGCGACTTGGTTCCCGACGAAGCGCGCGACGTCCGCGCGCGCGGAGGTGCCTCGGTCGCCGAGGAACAGGGCGCCGCCTCCGTCCCAGTAGTCGTCCGCCACGACGTTTCCCGAAAACGTCGAGGCTTCGACGGAGACGCGCGCGCCGCGGTCCGCGTAGACCGCCCCGCCCTCCTTCTCCGCGACGTTCCGCGTGAACGCGCTCCGAACGAAGCTGGCGACGCCGCGCCGGAGGAAGACGGCGCCCCCCTCGCCGACGTCCGCCGCGTACGCGTCCATCGCGCCGGCGGACGCGCTCCCCCAGGCTTCGTTTCCCTCGAACGCGCACTCCAGGAACGTCGCGCTCGCGCTCGCGCCGAACACCGCGACCGCGCCGCCTCGGCCGTTCGGTGGGGAGGTCGTCACGAACGTGTTTGTGTTCCCCGCGTCCCCGCCGCCGCCGACCGCCAGGTTCTCGACGAACGCGACGCCGACGGCGACGAGCGAAGCGGAGGCGTTTTCGTTTTCGAAAACGTTTTCCTTCTCGAAAACGTTTTCGTCGTCCTTCAACGCCTTTTCATGAAACAGCCGCGCCGCGGCCGTTCGTTCGTCCTTCAGATCGCGCACCGCGGCCGCGGCCTCGTCCGCGTCCGCCCACGCGCTCGGTGTCGGTTCGATCGAAACGCGGGAGCAGACGTCGCCGTCGCCTTTTTCGACTTTTTTCCGACTATAGTTGGACCGCACGACTACCGCCCCTCCCGCGCCGTCCCGAGCGTTGCACGCGCCGCGGAGCTCGAGGTTCGCGAGGGTCAGGCGCCCGCCATCACGCACGTCGAACAGAGGGCCCTCGCCGTTCTCGCATCGCGTGCATCTCTGGCGACACGCGGACCTGTCTTGCCTGACGAGGACGCCGCCCCCCGAGACCGAGCACTTCGACGTGCCGTCGCCGCACGCCCCGCGGACCGTGAGCGGTCGCGAGACGCGCAGGGGGAACGCGCACCGCGCGTCATCGGCCGCGGTGAGGTTGCGGTACAGCGTGATATGCGACACGCCGGCGTCGACCGCGGCGTGGAGCTGGGCGCACGACGCCACGAAGCACGACCCGCCTCGGTCGCCGCCCCCCGAGACGCACGTGAAGGACGACGGCGCCGGGGGGTTCGTCGCGGTTTCCGAGGCGGCGACGAGGCTGAGGCTGAGGCTGAGGCAGAGGGACGCGAGAGGAGGCGCGCGCATGGCGGTGGCTTCGTCGGGTCCGCGCGGCGCGCGAGAGTGCGGTGGCGCCACGAGGCGGCCCCGAGGTGAGGACGGAAAGCGGCCGCACGACGTGGGACGCCACGCGAAGGTCGAAAGGAACGATATTAACGGTTTAAAAGTATGACTGTCAGACTGTGGTGGTAGCAGTACGGTTTTACAAACACAAAAAGTCTTCTCCTTTCAGGGCTCGCCTTTCTCTTCCCCCGCCTCCGCCTCGTCCTCGACGGGCTTCTTCCCGAGCCACCCCGCGACGACCGGCGTGAGCGCCACGGTGGGGGGGAAGCGGATGGGGCTCATGGCTTTGTGCGCCGCGTACGCGAGGGCGAAGGTTCCAAACTTTTCCGACGTGGACGTCACGGAGAGTCCGACGCGGTCCAGCAATCCGGGCACGTCCACGCCCGCGCTGATCAGCGCGTAGCACAGCGAGATGCTCACGATGCTCAGCGAGATGGACGTCACGAGGTACGCGCTGCCGTACTTCTTCAGCAGCTTCTTGGCGCTGTCCATCTTCGTGCCGCGCGCATCCGCGCCCGTTGTTTCCGACTTTTGCGAAAACACGTTCCACAAACCAGCCTCGAGGCCCCACTTCTCGGTGGTCGCCGCAGCATCGTAAACTACGTGCCCTGTGGCGCGCTCGTGCTTTTTCCCATCCTCCCTCGCGGGGGTCTTCGCGGCGGGGACGACGCGCGCGGCGCGCTCGGCGCCGGTGGGCTCCGTGGGGTGCGAGAAACGGCGCCAGCGCCGGTCGTCCACGGTGCCGCTCAGGCCCGGGCGCCGCCGGGGGGACGCGAACGCGCCCTCCGGGCGGTCGCGGGACAGCACCGAGCGACCCGCCATGGTGCGTCGCCCCGTCATCCGGCGACTGGAGGGCGCGGGGACGCGCGACGCGACGCGGCCCGCGCCGTCGTTCGCGTGCGACGCGATCGGCGCGACGAAGCGCGCGGACGCCGAGGCGGACGTCGCGAGGGACGCCATCGCGGGCGGCGGTGCGCGTGCGCGCGGGGGAGCCTCGCGCGACGACGATTGAGACGGGTCGATCCATCCTCCTCTTGGAAAAGCACCTTCGAACGAGCTAGTAGGCAGTGCGCAGGAGCTCGTCGATTTTCCGAGGGAAGCGCGAAAATCTTCACGACCAATACTGTTTTCGATCTGAATTTCGCGTTTCTTCAAGACTGGATCTCATACGGGTTGGCTGTTTTCACGAGATTCAAGAACAAACGCGAGTGCCGTCAACTTTTTCAGACCTTTGCACCTTTCAGCCTTCTTTGCTTTGGCGGCGAGCGGAGGTTTTAGGTTTGCTTTTCACGACCCGATTCCATTCGAACAGGGGCGCCTTCGTGACCGGGCGGTTTACGGCGCGCGTCGGCGACGCAACTGCGCACGCGGCATCTATCAGTGCCACACACGCGGTTCGTCGACTCACACGCGAAGCAACGGCCCGGGAAAGGGTGCGTGACCACGTCGTCGCGCGCGGCGGGTAAAGAAAAAGGTACAGCATGTCGAGCAGCGGTGCGCTTTTCGCGACGTCGACGTGCGCGCGCGTGGTCCCTCGGGGACCCGCGGCCTCGCGTCCCCGCCGCGTCGCCTCCGCGACCCGCGCGATGGCGCTCAACGCGAACGGTGCCGCCGGCGCGCGCCCCGCGCGCGCGCCGCGCGCGTCGCTCGCGCGCGCGCCGCTCCGCGCGCGCCCCGCGGCGGCGGCGGCGGCCGCGGTCCCCCGGGCGAACCGTCGCGCGGGCGTCGGGGACTCGTGCCCCGAGTCCGGCGCTTTCCGCCCCGCGCGGACGCGCCGTGGCGTCGTCGCGGCCGCCGCGACCTCGGCCGGCCGCGAGGATGAAGACGAGGACATCGACGACGTCGAGCTCGCCGCGCTCGAGGCGCTGGATGAGGTGGACGGGTGGGGCGACGAGGATGACGACGAGGCCATGGCGGTTGCCGCCGCCGTCGCCGCGCGCGCGGTGGGCGGCGACCTGGACGACGACGGCGCGCTGGACGAGCTCGAGGACCTCGAGGAAGAGGAGGAGGAGGAGGAGGAGGGCGTCGCGTTGCTCCGCGAGCTCTTTGAGTACGGCGGCGTCGACGTCGAGGAGTGGCGCCACCTCGGCGAGGACGAGGACATCGAGGTGAGCGGCATCGCCAACGACTCGCGGGCGGTGCTCGGCGGGGACGTCTTCGTGTGCTGCCGCGGCGCGGAGACGGACGGGCACGAGTACGCCCTGGACGCGGTCGCGGCCGGCGCGGTGGCGGTCGTCTGCGACCGGCCCATCGCCGGTCTGTCCGAGGACACGCCGCAGGTGATTGTCGCCGACGCCGCTGCCGCGCTCCCCCGACTGGCGGCGGCGTTCTACGGCAACCCCAGCGCGTCGCTCGTGACCGTCGGCATCACCGGCACGAACGGCAAGACCACCACCAGCTTTTTGGTGCGCGCCATCATCGAGGCGAACGACGGCAAGTGCGGCGTGATCGGCACGACCGGGTACGTCCTGGACGACCAGCGGCTCACCCCGCACGGCGGCGTCTGGGAGCCCGAGGAGGCGGACCCGACGGAAAACAGAGAGTGCACCGCGCCCGGATGGCTCGCGCCGTACGAGGGCAAGTACGAGGTCCCGAACACCACGCCCGACGCGCTGCAGTGCCAGCAGCTGATGGCGGGCATGCTGGACAACGGCGCGACCGCGACGGCGATGGAGGTTTCCAGCCACGCCCTGGCGCAGGGCCGCGTGGACTGCGTGGACTTCGACGTCGCCGTGTTCACGAACCTCACGTCCGACCACCTGGACTTCCACGGCACGGTGGAGGCGTACCGGGAGGCGAAAGCCGAGCTGTTCCGCGGTCTGGTGGACCCGGAACGGCAGAGGGCGGTGATCAATCTCGATCCGAGCGACGACCTTGCGAACGACGCGAAGAACGACGAGAAGAACGGCGAGGCGTTTTCCGAGTCGGATTTTTTCATCGCCGCCGCGGGCGGCGGCGACCGCGTGCCGGTGATCACCTACGCCACGCACGCCAGTTTGTCCGACCGAGCGGACGTGTTCGTGGAGAAAGCGGAGCTGTCGCTGTTCGAGACGATCGTCTCGATCCGCACGCCCGCGGGGTCGTTCGACGCGGCGTGCGGCTTGGTGGGCGAGGTGAACGTCACCAACATCGCCGCCGCGGTGGCGGTGGGGACGGCGCTGGAGATCCCGCTGGACGTGATCGCCGCCGGCGTGGAGGCGATGGAGCCCGTCCCGGGTCGGATGGAGCTCGTGGACGAGGGCCAGCCCTTCCCGGTGATCGTGGACTACGCGCACACGCCCGACGCGTTACGGCGCGCCATAAAAAGCGTCCGGCGAACCGGCGCGGCGAACGTCATCGTCGTGTTCGGGTGCGGCGGCGACCGCGACGCGTCGAAGCGCGCGGAGATGGGCGCCGTCGCCGACGCGCTCTGTGACATCGTGTTCGTCACGAACGACAACCCGCGAACGGAAGACCCGTACGCGATTTTGGACGACATCACCTCCGGGTTCCGGGACCGCGTGTACAACCTGGAGTCCATCAAGGACGAGGCGATGTTCCCGTTCCTGAAGGACATGTACCTGATCCACCCCAACGCTCGGCGCGAGACGATGAAGCTGCAGAACGCGTGCCGCCGGTACGTGATGGTCGACCGGTGGTTCGCGATCCGGGGCGCCATCGCGATGGCCACCGAGGACGACGCCGTGCTCATCGCGGGCAAGGGGCACGAGGACTACGTCGTGGTGGGGAACAAAAAGCACTGGTTCGACGACCGAGCCGAGGCGCGCGACGCGCTGCGCAAGATCGTCACCGTGCAGGAGTCGGGCGTGGACACCACCAACCTGCCCTGGGGGCGTGTGGGCGCCGTGCCGGGGAACGGGAACGTGCTGGACGCCTAGGTAGTTCGATGGGGCATGAACGCGCGCGCGTCGAAAGTACCGCATCCGCTCTCGCCGCCTTGAAAACATTTACGTAACTCGTCCTTCTCCGGACTCGCCTGTGGACAAGACATTCCGAAGTCTGACCAAAAATATCTCGCTGAAAAGCATTTATCAGACTGGTCTCCATACGGGATCCGCGCTTGTTCTCTCTACCGAGCGCACGGATGTGACCGAGGGCGCGCGCATCTATCTCATCACACCCCACCGCACCGAAGGTACCGCGGTCGTCGCCATGGCGAGCCGTGCGATGTCCCTCTCGGGGTTCGCGAGACGCGCGGTGCACCGCGCGTGCCCCGGCCTGGCCACCTTCGCCAGGCCGTACGCCGCGAACGTCGCGACCGTGTCCGAGGAGGACTCGTTCCTCAAGTGGACCACCCCCGAGCCGCAGCAGTTCACGCATCAGTCCATCCTCGCAGCGCCCGTCACGAAGGTACGTCGAGACGCGCGCGCGCGGCGCAGGCACCGTGCGGTGTACGTTGTCCGCGCGGAGGCGGCTTTCAGCCCCGCGCGGACGCGACGCGCCGACCCGATCGATCGAGGCGACCCGATCGTCGCGGCCATCGAAAACAAACCCTCGCCACGCTGGATCGTTATGCATAAACGATAGACTAACCATACATACACAACTCGATCCCAAAATAAAAACAAACAACGCGCAGGTGACGACGCTCGCCAACGGCATGCGCGTCGCGACGGAGACCACGCCGCACGCCGAGACCGCGACCGTGGGGGTTTGGATCGATGCCGGATCTCGGTACGAGACTGCCGCGAACAACGGCACGGCGCATTTCCTGGAGCACATGGCGTTCAAGGGCACCGCCAAGCGCACGACGGCTGGGCTGGAGGAGGAGATTGAAAACATGGGCGGCCACCTCAACGCGTACACGTCTCGCGAGCAGACCACGTACTACGCCAAGGTGTTCAAGAAGGACGTGCCCAAGGCGGTGGACATTTTGTCCGACATCCTGCAGAACTCCTCGCTGGAGCAGGCCCACGTCGAGCGCGAGCGCGGCGTGATCCTGCGCGAGATGGAGGAGGTGGAGAAGGAGGTGGAGGAGGTGCTGTTCGACCACCTGCACGCCACGGCGTTCCAGCACACCGGCCTCGGGCGCACCATCCTCGGCAGCGCGGAGAACGTGCGCTCCATCACGCGCGACGACCTCGCGAAGTACATCAAGGAGCACTACACCGCGCCGCGCATGGTGCTCGTGGGCACCGGCGCCGTCGAGCACGACGACCTCGTGCGGCTGGCGGAGAGCGCCTTCGCCGCCGCGCCCACCGCCGGCGCCGACGTGGCGACGCTCGTGAAGAACGACCCCGCGCACTTCACCGGCTCGGACGTGCGCATCCGCGACGACGACATGCCCGTGGCGTCGTTCTGCGTCGCGTTCAAGGGCGCGCCCTGGAACTCGCCGGACGCCGTGCCCCTGATGGTGATGCAGGCGATGCTGGGGAGCTGGGACAAGGCGGCGCCGGGGGCGGGACACGCCGGCTCGCCGCTGGCGCAGGCGCTGCACGCCAACGACCTGGCGAACTCGTTCATGGCGTTCAACACCAACTACGCGGACGCGGGTTTGTTCGGCGTGCACGTTTCCTCGGAGAACAAGGAGGCGCTGGACGACGCGGCGTTCTGCGTAATGCAGGAGCTGCAGGGTTTGATTTACGACCCCAAGGCGGAGGATGTCGTTCGCGCCAAGCAGGCGCTCAAGTCGTCGCTGCTGCTGCACGCCGAGTCGAGCACGAGCGCCGCGTCCGAGGAGATCGGACGCCAGCTCCTGACGTACGGCCGCCGCATCCCGCGCGCGGAGCTCTTCGCGCGCATCGACGCCGTGACGCCGGAGACGGTGAAGGCGACGGCGTGGAAGTACATCCGCGACGAGTGCCCCGCCATCGCCGCCATCGGCCCGGTGCAGTTCCTCCCGGACTACAACTGGTTCAGGCAGAGCACGTACGATAACTTCTACTGAGCGCCGCGACAATGTCAAATGTCAAATGTCCCTCGGGGCGAAAGCGCGGAGGGAAGCGCGCTCGGCGGAGCGGGCGCGAGACGCGACCGCCGACGTTGAAATGAGTCGAAATGAGTCATCGCTCGACAAGGCATCTCTCGAAAGTCACGGATTTTTTTCTCGGATGACGCGAATCGACACACGCCCGCGCGCGCCACCCAGGGACGTTCGTCCTCCGACTCGGCTCGGCTCCGGTCACTCGACACGCGCGCGCGTCCGGATACGCCGCCTCGCGCTCGACCCGCGGTCGTCGTCATGAGCGATACCCCCAAACGCACCACCATGAACCCAGCGAGAGGACGAGTCGTGGATGACACGACGCACGCCTCGGTGTCCGATCCCTCGGCTCGCGCGAGCGACGCGGCGTGCGTGCGACGCGCGTCTCGACCCGCCGACGCGCACGATCGCGCGGATGCTTCTGTGTTGACGAGTGACGCGTGCCCAGCCACCTCCTCCGAGCAACGCGGCCTGCCGCATCGAGGAGCTCGCGTCGCTCCCTGCGCGGTCGCGTCGAAGGCGAAACGTCGCCGCGGCGGTTCGGGGTCGCTCGAGAAGAGGACGCGGACGGAGGCGGCGGGGGCGGAGGATGCCGCGGACGCGGCCGAGACCGATACCGCGTGGCGCGACGCGTACGAAGACGCGGTCGTGCCTTTCGTGCTGGGCGGGTACGCGCGCGTGCGCCGCAGCCGAGACGCCTGGTACCTCACGTCCGCGGATGAGACGCGCGTGCTCGAAGCCGTCGTGACGACCCAGCCTGTTCACCAGACGGAGACGCGCGAACTGCGAGTGAGCCGCGCGCTTCTCGACGTCGCGCTGGACCGCGCCGGCCGTCCGTTCGACGCGGTGCCGCGTCTGCGAACCCCCGACGACGCGGAGGCGTGGTTGGCGAAGATCGTCGCCGCGAGCGAACGCCCGCCGGCGGCGCTCGCGCGCGCCGTGCGAAGCGCCGTCGCCCGGCGCAGAGCGTGACGCCGCCGCGCGCGCGGTGTGCATAAAAAATAAAAACGATCGTTTTTTTAATGCATAAAAACGATACGCGCGTATACGCGCGACGACAGCCTACTACCAGAACTACTACCGCGCTTCCGGTGTTCCGTCGTGTCTCCTTCCGCCTGTTTTTATCACATCGCCCTGATCTCCTTCATCACGAGTTTCATGAGCAGCAGCCCCGCCACGAGGTCCGCCGCGTACAACATGAAGAAGACGTTATTCCAGTCGTCGGTGTGCGCGCTGATCCACCCGGTGAGCATCGGCCCGATCGCCGCGCCTATCGAACCGGTGCCGTCGATGATCGCGGTGACCGTCGCGAGCGCGCGCGCGTTGCCTTTCAGGCTTTCGTGCGTGCCCAGGTCCGCGGAGACCGCGGTGGTGATGAGCGCGTACGGGCCGTTCACCAGCGCGCCGGCGAGCGTCATGAGGAGGACGTTGGCGGTCATGCTCGAGCCGCCGTACTCGCGGTAGCAGTACAGCGCGGGGATGGACGCGTACACGAACCCGGCGCTCGTCAACGAGCGCGCGTTGAATCGGTCGGAGACGTACCCGGCTAGAATTCCGCCCGCGACACCGCCGATGTCGAACAGCGTCGACAACCGTCCCGCCTGCGCGGGCGTGAGGTAGACGCCGCCGATCCGCGTGCGCTCGATGTAAAACGGCAACCAGTACAGAAACGTGTACGCGACCAGCTTGGTGAAGAAGAGGCACAGCGAAAAAGTCACGACGCCCGGGATCTTCAGCGCGGCTCTGAACCCCGCCGCCTGCGGTTTTCGTTTCGGAGACACCGGATGGGTCAGGGATGACGCGTGGTTGATCATCCCCACCGCGCCGTGCGCCCCGGCGTCGTCTTTGGAGGACGACACGGACACAGAAGCGTCTTTCCCTCCCAGCAAGCCGTCGCCGTTCGCCTCCCCCGCCGCGCCGTGCGGGCTGGGGTGCCCCGCGTCCTCGGGCGCGACGACCAGGAACATGTACACCAGCCACCCGCACGCGATGGTCAAGACGCCGTTGATCACGAACGCATTCCCCCAGTCCCCCGTCTTGAGCATGGCGCTGGCCAACAGCGACCCGAGGATGTTGCCGACGCTGGTGTGCGCGTTCCACACGCCCATGATGAGCCCGCGCTTGGATTTGCCGAACCAGTTGCCCATGACCGAGACCACCGAGGGCCACCCCGTGCTCTGGAACACGCCCGCGGCGATCTGCACGAAGACATAGTACGCCAAGGCGTGCTGCTCCCAGGCCTGCCCGAACCCGAACGCGCACACGAACAGCCCGGAGCCGACCATGCCGTACGTCAGGAAGACGCGCAGATCCATGGAGTCGCCGATGTGCCCGCTGAAGAACATCCCGATGCTGTACGCGGCGAGGAACGCGACGTCCGTCTGCCCGAGCAGGTGGTTCCCGTCGGGGCCGTTGAACGGCGCCCACCCGGGGACGCCCGCGCGCCTCTGCTCGTCCGTGGGGTTCAGCACCGACTTCACGATCGACGGCGGCTTGCGCGACGCGTGGTACATCATGTAAGAAAGGAACGTGATGACGAGCACGCTGAACCGGTACTGGTGCGCGGAGAGGTTCTTGCCGCCGCGGCTCGCCACCAGCCGCGCCATTCCGGGGGGGAGGCGCGCGCGATCCATCGCGAAGGGGCGAGCCGGGGCCTTCCTCGTGACCGCTCCACGACCGCCAACACTGCTGACCCGTGATCGCTCGATTTTCGCGAAATACGCGCCAAGGCGAGATCGATGTCGTTCTTGGTGGACCGCGAACGCGAAATCGCGCGTCGGGACTTGGGAGTCGGTTTCTGGGTTATTTTTGAGTCACGAAACGGGGCGTTTGCAGCTCGGCGTCGGGCTTTTCGGCTACACGCTATCCGAAAGGCCCTCATCAAAAGGCGGCGGTTGGTAGCCTCCCCTCCAGTTCAGACGGCGCGAGCAGTACACTCCCCTGAGGCTATCCTAATGGCCGCCGCCACCCTCGCTTCCTCCGTCGTCGTCCGCGGCACGCCCGTCGCGTCCGTCGCGGCGGGTAAGCGTGCCAGCGCGCGTCCCATGCGCGGCAGCGCCTTGGTCGTCCGGGCGGAGGGCGAAATCGCGGGCCTCTCCGAGTGCGGCAAGTTCCAGGAGCTGTGCAAGGCGGAAATCCCCGGCAAGATCCCCAGGTGCGTGACCACCGACGCGCCACGCGGTGTTCCCGATCGCGACGTATCTCGACGCCTTCGCGCGTCCCCGCGACGACGCGCGACGCGAGCGCGTCGGCCCGCGAATATCCGCACTTTTTCGGACGTCTCTTCTCGACGTTCTCGGTCAAAAGACGAGGCTCCGTCACGCCGGCGCTGACCTCGTTCGCGCGTCCCCGTCTCTCCGATTGATTTCAGGCACGATTTCCTGCTGCAGATGTACCGCTACATGGAAATCGCGTACGGCGACAACGGGTTGGCGCAGTACGGTAAGCGGATGGAAGTGGAGCTCATCTCCAACGGCAAGGACGGCGACGAGGAGCTGACGAACGGGATGCTCGTCGTGATCTTCGGCAACAAAGACGGCGAGGAGGTTGAGATTTGCGAGCTCCTCTGCGAGATGGACACCGAGCAGGTGCCCATCTACGACACGCTCATGCCCTCTCAGGACGGTGAGCTCGTGAAGACCAACCGTTCGGGCAAGGACGAGTTCGTCACGGGCAAGTACTTCGTGATCAAGCGCCCCGTCCCCGTGGACGAGACCGCTAACCCGGCGCTGAAACAGATGATCAAGGACATGACCCTCGCCATCAACAAGTACTACGCCTTCGGCTCGTGCTTCTCGGACGATAACTGACGACGGGGAAACACACCCATCATCGCGCGCGTGTGAGTGAGAAGATGTTTGTTATCGTACACAGACGGGTCGTGCGCCGTCGCGCGACGCCGCCTGTTCACTTCCGTTATTAGGGTTGGTCGCGCGAAGACTCGCGCGGCGACGCGCGCGCGAACGAACCCGAAACGATACGATAGCTTTGATATAGAGTGACGATGATACGCGATACCGATAATACCGATAGCGCTACGCGATGCCCTTCATGCGCTTCACCTGGTCCACCAGCGCCTTGAACGAGTACGGCTCCGTCCGCGCGAGCTCGGCGAGGATCTTCCGGTCCACCGCCACGTTCTCCTCTTTAAGCCCGTGCATGAACTCGGAGTATTTCACGCCGTGCTCGCGTGTCGCCGCGTTGATCTGCTGGATCCACAGCTCGCGGAACTCGCGCTTCTTCGCCTTCCGGTCCCGGTACGAGTATTGCAGCGCCTTCTCCACGCGGTTGCGCGCGGCGCGGATCGTGTTCTTCGCGCGACCGCGGAATCCCTTCGCGAGCTTGAAGATCTTCTCCGCGCGCATCGTGCGTGACGCGCCTCCCCGGCCAGTCTCCACGAGAGCCTCCGCCGATCCCGCCTCCCTCGCGAGAGCGGTGTCCACCGAGAGCGCCCGCGACCGTCGCCCCAACGAGCCGTGCGCGGTGCCGCGTCCCGGGACCTCCTCGCTCGCCCGCGCGCGTCGCGGTCTGCCGAACATCGCGTTGGCGCCCCAACAGAACGCGCAATAGTGCATTATTGCGCCCAAGTGAAAATGCGAGACTGTTTGCCCTTGCAACCGGGTCGAAATTTTCCTGACTAATTGCCGCATGGAAACCGCGACTCTCGTGTTTTCCGCTCAAAGACCCTAACTCGCGCGCGACACAAGTGCGGATCCCCGTCTTCGCCCTCGCCCTTTTCTACACGCACGGGAACGTCGGGTAAAGGGATACAACATGGGTACGTCACGGATACCGCGCACGACCGCCTCCCCACCCCGCGGCGCGTCGCCCGCGTCTCGTGACCGGCGTCTCCGGCGGATGACGGACCGCCATCGATTTCCGCACGCCTCGCGTCGCTGACGCGTTTTTTCCCGATCCCCGCCGTCCGCTCCCGCAGGTATCTCTCGCGACTCTCTCCACAAGCGCCGCAACACCGGTGGCAAGCAGAAGCCCTGGCGCAAGAAGCGCAAGTGCGTACCACCCCCGGACCTCTCCGCGACTCGCGCGACGCAGCACGGGCCCCTCGCGACGCGTTTCTATTATAGGGTTTCGGCAGCGGCGACCGCACGAATGTATTACCACGCGCGACGCGCGCCGGGATCGCGAAGCCCACGAGAGTCGCGACGTTCGCGACGTTCGTTCGGCGAGTGAGCGAGATGCGTGGCGTGTGTGCGTGTGCTAACCTCTCTCCCTCCGTGACGTAGGTACGAGCTCGGCCGCCAGCCCGCGAACACCAAGCTCGCGGCGTCTCACGCCAAGGACAAAAAGGATGCCGATGGCAAGGTCCACAAGGTGACCACCGGCGATGTCCGCCTGGTGCGCTGCCGCGGCGGCAACATGAAGTACCGCGCGCTCCGTCTGGACCACGGTAACTTTTCCTGGGGCTCCGAGAACGTCACGCGCAAGACGCGCATCATGGACGTGACGTACAACGCCTCGAACAACGAGCTCGTGCGCACGAAGACGCTGGTGAAATCCGCCGTCGTCCAAATCGACGCCGCGCCGTTCCGCGCGTGGTACCAGCAGCACTACGGCAAGAAGATTGGCATCAAGGTGAAGAACGGCGAGAAGGTGGAGAGCGAGGACATCGACGCGAAGCGCTCCAGCGCGGTCGCGAAGAAGCTCAAGGAGCGCAACGCCAAGCACGCCGTCGCCGAGAACGTCGACGAGCAGTTCGTCACCGGGCGCCTCTACGCGCTCGTCACCAGCCGCCCCGGCCAGTGCGGGCGCTGCGACGGGTACGTGCTCGAGGGCAAGGAGCTCGACTTCTACCTCAAGAAGATGCAGAAGAAGAAGAGCAAGGCGGCGGCCGAGTAAACAAACGACTGTTCTTTTGTGGAGGGGGCTCGCGAGGTTTCCGCGGAGGAGGCGGAGCGGAGCTTCGTAGATGTTGTGATGTCACGAGTGAGTGTCTCGTGATTAAAAAACCGAAAAAAACACTGGGGGGGCCCCGACGTCGTCGTCCCACCAGAGCGAGCCGCGTCGGGGCGATGTCTCCGCGGCTGCTATCGTTCGCGCGCGCGAGTCCGTCTCTCCCCGGCCTTCCCGCGTCGGTTCCCCCGTCCCGCTCCCTGTCCCGCCACGTCCCCGCGCGCATGTCCGCGAGCGCCTCCTCGGACGCCGCTCCGCGCTCGAAGCACGACGTGGTGGTGGTGGGCAACGGCCCGGTGGGCAGCGCGGTCGCCCGGCACATCGCCGAGGCGGGCAAGTCCGTGCTCGTGCTGGACGGTGGGGATACCCTGACGAGCGCGTCGGACGACGCGGGACGCATCGTGCGTCCCCTCGACGCGGAGGGCAGAGAGCGATGGACCGAGTGGAACGTGGAATCCATCGCCGCGTTTCCCTCCATCGAACGGCGCTCGGGCGTCGAGTTCTTCCGCGAGTGCGGCAGTTTGGCGTGCGGGACGCCCGCGTTCGTGGAGAAGCCCAAGCAGCGTCTGACAGAGGCGAACGTGCCGTTCGTGAGCCACGCCTCGGGCGGCGACGTCGAGCGCGCGTTTCCGTTTCTCAGCGTCCCGAAGACGCACGTCGCCGTGAGCGACGCCATCGGCGGGTTCGTGCACCCGGGGAAGATGATCCAGGCGCAGAACGCGATCATGACTGACGCGACGGGCGATTCCGCCGATACGGCGGCTCGGAGTCGGAAAACGTGTGAGGTCGTGCGGGACAGCGCGGTGGGCGTCGACGAGCGAAGCGAGGCGCGGAGTCTCGAGCGCGGCGCGACAGATGGTGGATCTCCGTTGGCGGTGCGAACGAAAAAAGGTGCTACGTACGAAGCCGACGCCGTGGTCCTCGCCGGCGGCGCGTACACCAGGTGGCTCGCGTCGGCGTCGGGGCTGCTTCAAAGCCCTCGAAACGCAGACGTGTCACTTACATCGTCCGATACGTGTCTTAGTCCGAAAGAAACGCGCCGAAGCGGCGTCGGCGCCGTTCGCAACTCGCGCCGCACGGTTTTGCTCGCCGAGGTGACCGAAGCGACCGCGCGCGGCGCGCTGCGCGACATGCCCACGGTCAAGTACCAGTTCGCGCCGGCGGCGGTGACGGGAGAATGTTCGCCCCGCGACCCCGCGATTCGGGATGATCAGAAACGATCCGAAAACGCGCACTCGAGAAACGAGGCGATGTCCGTGTACGTGTTGCCCCCCATTCTGTACCCTGGGCCGGACCCCCCGAGAGGGTGGTACGTGAAAATCGGCGGCGGCGCGAACGACTTTTTTTTTAGTGAAAACGACTCCGCCGCCGGGACGGCGCGCGTCGTCGAGGACCTGGACGCGTGGATGCGGAGCGACGGCGACGAGACCGTGGCGGACGCTCTGCACGACGTGCTACTGGCGCTCATGCCCGCCGTGAACTTCGTGTCGCTCGTCAGCAAACCCTGCGTCACGACGTGCACGGACGACGGCGAGCTGCAGTGCGACGCGCTCGGCGCCGCGGCGCGCGTCTTCGCCGTGAGCGGGTGCCAAGGCAAAGCCGCCGGGCCGGCGGATGCCATCGGCCGCGCCGTCGCGAAGGCGGTGGTCGAAGCGATTTAATTAAAAGTGCGGTCGTGTATGACGACGTTCGCGTTCACGAATGTTGTTCTGGTGTTGTGACAAGTTCTGGCGATGCGGGTCGCGGCGTCGCGGCCCTCGCCCTCTCCAAAAAATCTTCCTGTGCGTAATCAGCGCATCCGTCCCCCGCCTCGCGCGCCGCGCCTCCGCGCCGCAAGGACGCCGTCCGCGCCTACGCGGCGGGAGGCGCCTCGGGGGCGGGAGGCGCGGGTGGCATCGCGGGGTCCGCGGCCGCCGCGGCCGCCGCGGGCTCGGGCGCCGCCGCGGGCTCGGGCTCGGGCTCGGGCTCGGGCACCGGCAGCGGCTTGACCCGCTCCGCGCGGATGATCACCGAGGCTCTGTCCATGACGGTGTAGCAGTTGGACGCGAGCTGCGGCTTGAGCATCGCCTCCGCCGCCGCCTTGGACTGCGCCGGGATGTCGTCCGCGTCCAGGAAGTCGTACGGCGGCTGCAGCGCCGTGTCCGCCACCATCTTCCACGCGCAGCCGTCGGGGGGGTTGGGCAGCACCACCTTCGCGGGCAGGTGGTACGCGTTGAAGGCGCAGTAAATCTGCTCCGAGTTGCCCAATCCGATCTCGGACCCCGGGTCGTGCGACTGCACGGTGAACGCCACGAACCGGTTCTCCTCGTCCCAGGAGGGCTCGTCCGGCTCGTTGCCGTGCCACTTGATGTTGTTTTCGTTAGGGAAGTCCATCAACCGCAGCGCGGGCTGCTTCGCCTTGAACTGGCGCATCAAACGGCAGAAGCGCGACAAACCGGTGTTCTTCACCGGGTCCTTCGCGGCGTCCCAGTCCACCCAGTTCAGCGCGTTGTCGTGGCAGTACGTGTTGTTGTTCCCACCCTTGGTGTGGCCGTACTCGTCGCCCTGGTAAATCATGGGCGTGCCTTGGGAGACGAACAGCGCGGCGAAGAAGTTGCGCATCTGCCGGTCGCGCAGCACCTTCGCCACGGGCGTCGCGTTCTCGCCGTCTTCGTGAGGTCCCAAACCGCAGTTCCAGCTCTGGTTGTTCTCCTCGCCATCCTGGTTGTTCTCGCCGTTGGCGTCGTTGTGCTTCTCGTTGTACGACACCAAGTCCCTCAACGTGAACCCGTCGTGCGCGGTGATGAAGTTCAAGCTGTGGTACGGCTTGCGGCCGGTGTCCTTGTACAGCGAGGGCGAGCCGCAGATGCACTCGGCGAACAAGCCGGCGTACCCGTCGAACCCGCGGATGAAGTTGCGCGCGTCGTCGCGGAAGCGCCCGTTCCACTCCGCCCACTTGCCGTAGTGCGGGAAGCTGCCCACCTGGTACAGACCGCCGGCGTCCCAGGCTTCGGCGATGAGCTTCACTTCACCCAACACGGGGTCGTTGCTGATCATCGCGATCACGGGCGGGTCCCCGAGCGCGTCGCCGACGGAAATCTCGTTGTTGTCGACGCCGGTGGTGGGCCAGCCCTCGTTGGAGAGCCGGTCCCAGCTCGAGGGCGCCCTCGTCATGATCGACGCGAGGTCGAATCGGAAGCCGTCGATGTGGTACTCGGTGACCCAGTGCTTGAGGCAGTCCACGATCATCTGCCGCACCACGGGGTGGTTGCAGTTCACGGTGTTCCCGCACCCGGAGTAGTTGTAGAACTGGCCCTCAGGGGCCACCATGTAGTACGTGCGGTTATCGAACCCGCGCAGCGACAAGGAGAGGCCGCGCTCGTTTCCCTCCGCGGTGTGGTTGAACACCACGTCCAGGATCACCTCGATGCCGTTGCGGTGGCACTCGCGCACCATGGTCTTGAGCTCGCGGTTCGCCGCGCGACCGCAGTCCTCGCCCGCGGACTTCGCGAACAGCTGCTTGGGGGAGAAGAAGTTCACCGTGGAGTACCCCCAGAAGTTGAACCGCTTCTCGCCCGTCACCGGGTTGTCGCTGTAGTACTCGAGCTCGTTGAACTCGGCGATGGGCATCAGCTCCAGCGCGTTGAAGCCCATGCGCTTCAGGTACGGGAGTTTGTCGATGACCGCCTCGTACGTCCCGCCCCCGGGGTCGGAAGCCGTCAAGCCGCGCACGTGCGTCTCGTAGACGCACAGGTCCGCCATCTCGTGCGCGGGCGACGTGACGCCCTCCCAGTCGAAGACGTCGTCGCGCGACGGCACCGCGCCGGCGTACTGCGGCCAGCACTCCTCGCCGGGCTTAGCGGTCTCGCTCGGGACGCCGTACTCGGTGCGGTCGCCCGCGACCGTCGCGGTGGCGTACGGGTCGAGTAAAACTATGGCTTTGTCGAAGAGCTGGCCCTTGTGCTCGTTCTTGGGGCCGTCCACGCGGTAGCCGTACAGAAGCTGGTCGCTGCATTTGGGCAGGTGCACGTGCCACACGTTGCCGGTGCGGTTCGCCTCGGCGTCCAGCGGGATCTCGTGCGTGGGGGGCTTGCCCGCCTTCAGGTCCTCGGGCGTGAACAGGCACAGGTTCACGGCGTGCGCCTCGGGCGCGGCGTACACCGCGAAGTTCACGCCGTCCGCGGTGAGCGACGCACCCAGCGGCGCGGCGGTGCCGACCGTGGGCAGGTCGAACAGGCCGGCCACCGCCGTCTGCGCGATGTTCAGGGGGGGTGGGGGGGGGCCCGCCGCCGCCGCCGCCGCAGCCTCCGCCGCAGCCACCGCCGCCTGCGCGGCGGCAGCCTCAGCGGCGAGCGCGGCGGCGTGGTCGTGCGCGGCGCGCGCGGCGTCCGCGGCGCTGATCTGCGTGGCCTCGTCCTGGGGGGGCATGGCCGGGCCGGGCGCCTCCATC
>Ga0181558_10001580_pt1 | contig 21833 bp, 5 predicted proteins | sample 011ome_22_FD_133754 | JGI IMG/M metagenome (GOLD analysis project Ga0181558, IMG submission 133754) | Coastal salt marsh microbial communities from the Groves Creek Marsh, Skidaway Island, Georgia - 011507BT metaG (megahit assembly) | ecosystem: Environmental > Aquatic > Marine > Intertidal zone...
AGTCCCCCGGCCCGCCACCCTCGCCCGCGCCGCCCTCAACGCCGAACCCGAGCGACCCGAGCGTCGCGGTCGCGATGGCTGCGTCGCGGTCGTCGCTCGCGCGCGCGCGCGCGCCCAGCGTCGCGGAGAGCGCCGACGGGCGCGCGCCGCCCGCGCCGCCCGCGCCGCCCGCGGCGCCCGCGCGCGCGGGCGCCTCCGCCATGCGCGACACGTCCACGCTCTGCCTGCGCGCGTTCGACAGGCGCCCTCCCGAGTTGCTCCGGAACGGGACACCCATCGAGGGTCCGTGCAGGAACGTCTTGTTCGGTAGCGACGCCGCGACGACCCGAGACGCGCCAGAAAAATCACCCGCGTCGTCGCGTCGCGTCGGCGACGCGACTTGCGGAGAGTCAGCAAAACCTTTTTTGGCGCTCGCGCTCGCCTCGGCGCGCGCGTCGGATACGCCGCGCGCCGTCTCCGGGCACTCGTCCCCGAGCGCGTCGCGGCACAGGCTGCGTATGCACTTCACCTCGATCTCCAGCACGGGCGCGCTGCTCTCCGAGAGGTTGTGCCTCCGCCCACCCCCCGCGCCGATCTCCTTGAGCTTCGCCACAAGCGCCGCGCGCGTGCACCGGCCCACCGTCGGGCGCGTGGGCGCGGCGACAATCATCGAGTTGGACGGCAACAGCTCCCAGCGGTCCAGCCCTTTCCCCCCCGTGAGCGGCTCCGAAGACACCAGCAGCGCCTGCGTCGCCACGAACTTCTCCCCCTTCATCCCGTTGCGATTCCGGTACGTTCCGGTTCTCGTCGTCGCGTCACGCGCGGGCGTGAACGCGCCGCGGTGGTCGTGCACGTTCGGATCCGTCTCCATGGCGTCGAACGACCCGAGGTCGGCGTTGTTCAGGTCCCACGCGCTCTCGCCCGGCATCGGCCCGACGTGGTAGTACAGGCTCGGCGGCTCCTCGACGTCGCTGTTGCGGTACCGCGTCGCGATCGTGGTCTCGCCGTCCGTGAACGCGATGTTCAGCGAGTTGGCTTTGCCGCGGTTCGCCTGGATCACCGCGCAGAACGCGTCCAGCACGGCTTGTTGCAACGTCGCGGGGTCTTGCTGCGTGTGGCAATCCGGCAGCCGGTTCAGGATGAGCAAAAACAAAAGCTCGGAATCCGTGGTGCCGCTCATGTGGTCGAACAGGTCGTCCCTCAGCTGGTGCTGCAGCCCCCGGCGGACTTTGCTGAAATCCGTGATGTCGCCGTTGTGCATGAACATGTACCGCCCCTTGAAGAACGGGTGGCAGTTGTACTGGTGCACGCTCGCGCCCGGCCCGGCGGCGCGCACGTGCCCGAAGAGCAACGACGAGGAGATGGTTTTCGAGAGCGCGCGCAGGTTGCGGTCGTGGCTCGGCGCCGCCACCGTGGTGTACACCGTGGGGCGGTTGTACGCGTCCAGGCCGAGTTCGTCCACCAGCCCGCACCGCTCGCGCGCGTACCACCCGATGCCGCACCCGTGCACGTTCACGGGGTGGTTCCGCCGGTGGTTCACCTCGCACCCGGGGGTGTATCCGGCGCCCTGCGGACGAGACGAGACGAGACCGGGCGGGCGTCGAGAGCGCGGGAGAGGCGTCGACGGGGGGTAGGACGAGAGGTCAGCCGAGGGCGCGCGAGACGGCAGGCCGGAGGCCCCGTCGCGGGGAAGGAGGAGGGACGGGGCGGGACGGCGCGAGAGGTCGACGGACGGGGACCCCCTGGGTCGCGCTTCCGGTCTTTTCCGGTCAAATTTCGGGCGACTTCCGCGGCAGCGGGCGATGGTGCGTGGCGAGCGCGTACCTCGGACATCGTGGCGAGGCCATGCGTGGCGCCGAAGATGAGCTTCGCTATGCACACCTCCTCGCCGTAGTAAAAGATCCAGCGGCACATGATCCTCGAACCGCGCGGGCGCCTTCCGACGAAGGCGCTCCGCGTGCCGAGCGCGCGTAACGTTATGCTCGCTTTTTCTCGATTTTGAAGATCCTTCCGCGGCCGAAGTTGCCCAAGATCCGCGGCCGCCCGTCGCCCGGGCCCGGTCAGCATTTGATCCTGCAGTCGTCTTCGGCGTCTTCGGCGCCGTCAACTTTTTTAACCGTATTGGCGCGGTCAGAAGCAGGCGCGTGGGGTCGGTGCAACCCCGGTCGCGATGGGCGATCGCGATGGGTCGGCCGCCGAGACGCCGAAAGGCGTGTCGTTCGCGAACAGGGTGTCGGCGTCGAGGAAGTGCGTAGGGACACGCGTCGAGCGCGCGCGCGCTTTCCGTCTCGCGTGCCGAGTGGCGTTCTCCGATCTCGTTTTTCTGACATGCGCCTGACGCATCACCCCATCCTCGCAGGTACCTGGAGACCCATCCGAACGCTCTGATGCTCTTCTCGCCGATGAACCCGTTACGTGTCAAGGCCAGGCAAATAGCCAGGAGCGGTGCGTGCGCGTCCGCCCACCGCGCGGGGCGTCCCTCTCTCCTCCTCAACGCGACGACGCGACCGCCGCGACGACCCGACGTTCCACGTCATCGGCGCTCACCGTTTCCTCCCGCCCTCCACCTGAAACTCGCCCGCGACTGCTTCCGCAGCCTGGTTCGACGTGCTGGTGTTCCTCGTGATCCTGGGCAACACCGCGTCGATGGCGAGCGAGGACATGTCGAACGACGCGCCCCGCGCGGAGGCGGCGGCGGCGTTCGAGAAGGCGAGCACGGCGTTGTTCGCGCTGGAGGCGGCGCTGAAGATCGTGGACCAAGGTTTGGGGTGGGCGGCGGACGCGTACTTCGCCTCGGGGTGGAACCAGTTCGACTTCGCGCTCGTCTGCGGTACCGTCAGCAGCCTTTTCACGGAGACGGGCTCGCAGTTCATGGCCATGCGCGCGGTGCGGTGTTTCCGGCCGCTGCGCGCGATGAAGAACTTCCGCGACGGGCAGTTGCTGACGCGCACGACGCTCACCGCCATCCCGCTGCTCCGCGACGCGCTCGTCTTCCTGTGCTGGTTCATGCTGGTGGCGTCCGTGTCGGGCACGATGGCGTTCGCGGGCAGACTCACCGGGCGGTGCGTCTCCGCGGGCGACACCGCGACGCCGAACGGCGCGACGCCGAACTTTTTGCAGACTAATTCGGCGTGTCCGCCGCCGGCGCTCGTCTCGGACGACGGCGCGACGTGCGACCCGCGCGGGCGCGGGTACGCGTGCGCCGCCGCCGCGGGGGAGACGTGTTGCGTCTCCGCGCACACGCCCGTGGACGGTTTTTTGTCCTTCGACGACTTCTCGCGGTCGGCGATGGTGGTTCTGAATGTCGTCACCATCGACGGCTGGAACGAGCTCGCCTGGGAGACGAGCGACGCCGACGGGGTGGAGGCGGCGTTCCCGTACTTCGCCGTCATCGTGTTCTTCGGCGGCTTCTACGTCATGCAGCTGTTCCAGTCCGTGATGATCATCACGCTGAGCCACACCTCGGACGTGATGGACGCGCAGGACGCGCGGGACCGGCGGCGCGCGCGGCGGCGAAGAAGGAAGCGCGGCGCGGCGGATGACGACGACGACGAAACCGAGCCCGGCGCGAAGAAGGACGTCGTCGACGTCGACGGGGTGGGCGTGCTGATCGACGCGGTCGGGGCGTACGCCGGCGCGTTTTTTCGCGCGGCGAGGCGAACGGCGAGCGCCACGCGAGACGTGCGAAACAGCGAATCGGGGGGGTTAGGCTCCGTGAGCTCGGCGTCCGTGCGCGCGATGGAGAAGGAGAAGAAACTGCGGGCGACGGCGTGGGGCCGGTTCCGCCTGCGCGCGAAGCGAGTCGCCAACGCCGAGCGGTTCCAGCGGTTTGTGCTTTTGGTGATCTGCGCCAACACCGTGACGATGGCGCTGGACTCGTACGGCCAGAGCGAGGCGTACTACGCCGCGCTGAACACGTGCGAGACGGTGTTCACGAGCGTGTTCATCGCGGAGTTTGTCACGAAACACCTCGCGGTGGGCCCGCGGAAGTACTGGTCGAACCCCTGGAACGTCGTCGACGGCGCGGTGGTGGTGAGCGGCGTCGTGGAGCTCGCCGTCGGCGCGGGCGCGGACGGCATAGCCACGCTCCGCATGCTGCGCGTGCTGCGCATCTTCGCGGGGCTCAAGGGGCTGAGGAGGCACAGAGCCTTCCGCCAGGTTTTCGCCGCGGTGATCAACGGCGTGCGGCGCATCCTCTCCTTCTGCCTGGTGTTCTCGCTGTTCCTCACCGTGTTCGCGATTCTCGGCATGCAGCTGTTCGGAGGCGTGTACGGCGACGCGGCGCCCGACTCGCGCGCCACCTTCGACACCTTCGGGGACGCGATGCTCGCGCTGTTCATCATCTGCACCGGGGAGAACACGTTCTCCATCGGCTGGGACCTCACCCGCGCGAGCGGCACGAAGTGGGCGGTGGTGTACGTCGCGGCGTGGTCGCTCGTCTCGACCTCGCTCCTGGCGCTCGTGCTGGGCGTCCTGATCCAGGCCACGGTCGAGCCCGTGGTGCTTCCGGAGGCGGAGAGCGACAGCGACGACGATATCGACGAGGTTCGCGCGCGCGAGGCACCGGCGTCCGAGCGCGAGGCGACCCTGAAACCGCTCGCGCGGAGGCTCTCCATGAGCCCCTTCGCGAGCCCTCACGGGTCGCGGGACGCGACGCCGCGCGCGCGCGACGCGCCGGCGACGGCGAAAGATTTCGCCGTCGCCGACGCGCGCGCGCTCTCCTCCGCGCGCGGCGCTTCGAGCGCGGAGGTGACCGTTGACGCTGACGACGACGCCGTGGCGGATTCGAAGCGCGAATCCGAGCGGATCCGGAAAAACACGGAGGTGGAGGTGGCCGCCGTGCGCCTGTGGCTGGACGAGCACGGATTCGACGTGAAACAGCGCGACGTGCTCCGCGTGGGCTTCGTGGACGGCGAGGTGCGTCGGTCGGTGACGCAGGCTGGCGAGACCGCGGACGACGTGCGCGGCCGCTTCTCCGAGCGGGAGCTCCGGGCGGCGCGCGAGCGTCTGACGGACGCGCGTCGGACCGGTGTTATGGTGAACGAGCGCGCCGTACGCGCGGCGGATGACGACGACGACGACGACCACGCGCGTCGCCGCTCGATCGAGATCGGCGATGAGGCGCGGCGGACCGCGTGGGGTTTGGGCGGGACGGTGGTGCCCCTGGACGACGCCGGGCCGCGGGCGATCAAGTTCGGCATGGGCACGACCTCTACGGCGCAGACGCCCGCGGCGATGCTGAAGCGAAAAGCTGAGGCGCGCGAGGCGAAGATTCGCGAGGACTGGCGCGTCGCCGCGCTGGATCCGTCCGAGCTGCGCCGCGAGCGCTTCGAAGCGCGGTGCGCGGAGGTGGGCGTCGACCCGGAGAAGGATCGCGTCCGCGCGTTTTGCCTCAAGGCGATGGAACACCGGTACGCGCGGTTCTTCATCCTGACGCTCATCGTCGTCTCCGCGTGCTTGCTGGCGCCGCAGTGCGACAAGGACTGGCCGGCGGAGGGCTCCGGCGCGGAGACGGCGCTGGCGGCGGTGGATGCCTTCTTCACCGCCGCGTTCGCAGCCGAGATGGCGGCGAAGGTCACCGCCTACACCGCGACGAGCGGACCGAACGCGTACTTCAAGGATGGCTGGAACGCCCTCGACGGGTTCATCGTGGCGATTTCCTTGCTCGCGGCGGCGCTTCGCTCGGCGGGCGGCGGCTTGGGCGGGAACCTGAAGGTCTTCCGCGTCCTGCGCGTCCTGCGTCCCCTGCGCGTCATCAAGAACGTGCCGTCGCTCAAGCTGGTCATCGACGCGACGCTGGTGTCCCTGCCGTCCATCCTCACCGTCTGCGCGCTGGGCGCGGCGACGTTCCTGATTTTGGGAGTGCTGGGCATGGCGCTGTTCCGCGGCGCGTTCCGCGAGTGCACGGTTCCGAACGCGGGCGGCGACGCGGCGTCGTGCGCTGCGCTCGGCGGCGAGTTCGTCAACGCGCCGCTGCACTTCGACAACATCGGCCAAGCCGTGGTGGCGGTGTTCGTGATCAGCACGGGCGACAACTGGCAGGACATCATGTACCTGGGCATGGACGCGGCGGGCGAGGACCGCGAACCGGCGACGGATGCGCGCAAAAACTACGCGGCGTTTTTCGTGCTCGCGGTGGTGGTGGCGTTTTTCTTCTGGGCCAACCTATTCGTCTCCTCGCTGGTGGACAACTTCAGCACGGTGGCGAGCCAGATCGGGGGTGAAGACGGCGGCGCCCAGGCGGCGTTCGCGGGCGCGGGGTACGCGTACTCGGAGTCGCAGCGGCGGTGGCTCCTGGCGCTCAAGGCGGGGTGGCGCGCGGCGGCGGAGGAGTGGCGCGACGAGAACCCGCTGGCGATGCCCGCGTACCGGCGGTGGGCGTTCACGTTGCGGAACAATACGTTCTGGGAGCCGTTCGTGGTGCTCTTCATCACCGCCAACGCCGTGCAGCTGTGCTTTTACCGCGAAGCCGCGGGAAAGCAGGAGACGCGGGTCATGAGCATCCTGTCGGCGGTGTTTTGCGCGCTGTACGTGCTGGAGACGTTCGTGAACGTCGTCGCCATGCGGTGGCGCAGATACTGGCAGAGCGGGTGGCACAGGCTGGACTTCACCGTCACCGCGCTCGGCGTGTTGGAGCTCGTCGTGATCTACGCCGCCAGCGAGGACAACGCCGGGTTCGTCACCGTGTTCCGCACCGCTCGCTTCTTCCGGCTGTTCAAGCTCCTGAAGACCAGCCCCGGGCTGCGCTCGCTGGTGGACACGTTCCTCACCGCTCTGCCCGGGATGCTCAATATCTTCGGCCTGATGGCGCTCATGATGCACATCTACGCGTGCCTGGGGTGCACGCTGTACGGCGACGTGCCCGAGCCCTACCCCGGGGACGGGATCACGCGGTACGCCAACTTCCAAAACTGGACGGCCGCGGTTTCGCTGCTGTACGTGTCGCTCTCTGGGAACTGGGCGGAGATCTTCAAGGACGTTTACTGGGAGTGCGCCACCGGAGACTTGTCCGACCCGAGCGCGCGCACCGCGGAGGCGTGCGCGTCGTACCGGTTCAGCGCCATCTTCTACTTCTTCTCCTTCGTGGTGTTCGCGGTGTACCTGCTGGCGAACCTGTTCGTCGCCATCCTCATCGAGCGCTTCGACTACTGCTCCACGATGGAGGGCGTGTACGACAAGCAGGACCCGTTCGACGCGCTCGTGCGCCTCAACGTGCTGCGCAAGTTTGGAACCAAGGTGCGCAACCGCCTGCGGCTTGCCAGGACGATGCAGCGCGTGGAGACGAAAGCGGGGCGCAGGTCGGTGGACGGCGCGCCGATTCTCCCCCCCGGCGCGGGGGGTGCGGCCAGAGGCGTTTCGCACGGCGTCTTCGCGCGGCACAACTCGAGGATCACGAGTTTCCGGGGCGCGAACGACCGCCTGCGGCAAATCGCACAGGGGCCGCGGCTCAGGGCGTTTCGCACGCTCAAGAACAACCTCGATGTCGCGCTCCGCGGGCTCGGGGCGATGCCCTCGGAGCGCGCCCTGGACCTGGTTCAGCACGCGTACGACGCGGACGCCGCCGCGCGCGAGCGGGAGGAGGCCGAGAACAAGAAACAAACGTTGGCCGGAGTGTACGCTTCGGCGGGTGCGGAGGTGGTCGCCGCGGACGGCGACGACTCGGACGGCGACGAGGAGACGCCCGGGGGGATCCTTGGCGCCTTGGCGAGGTTGGCGTTTTCCCCGAGTCGCGCGAGCGACGCGAGCGGGCGCGGGAGCGGGTGACGTTTAGTATCGTGGACGGATACGTATCACCGGACCCTTCCGAGGTATCAATATCAATACTACAAGGTATGTACGATGTGTGTGGTGGGGGAACTCGCGCGTTTGTCTTCTCAGCGTCCGGGGATGAGCGGCTGACGCTCCTCCGACGCCCGAAGGGTCGACCGCCGCAACCGCGTCGCCGCGACACCCAGCGCCGCGAAGATGCCGATCACCGCCGTCGCCGCCGCCGCCTTCGTCGGGGTCGCACCGCCGAAGCGACGCACCTTCGCGTTCGCCCGGGCCTGCTTCAGGCCGACGGCGCTAGACTCGACCGACGACGATCGTCTCCGCGACTTTTCTTCGCGTTTTTCGGCGGAGCCCTCCTTCGCGCTCGCCGCGCCGCGCCGCGCCTTCGAAGGCGGCTCGGAGTCAGCCTTCACCTCCGTCCCCGATCCGTGCTTCGCACGACTCACCTTCGCATTCGCGTGTTTCGTCTCCGCCTCCGTCGTCGCCTTCGCTTCCTTCTTCGCGCGCCCGAGCTCGGGCGCCTGCCCCAGCGCGGCGATGCGCGTCACGCCGCGCGCCATCAGCTCCGAAATCCGGCGGTCGTCCGCCAGGTACGCCTCGCCGAGCGCCGCCTCCTGCGCGTTCGGCGCCGCCGCCGCCGCCTGCGCCGTCTCCTTCTCGAGCGGCTCGATGGAATCGAGCGAGATGAGCTGCACCTCGTCCACGACGTCCTCCGGGTAGAACGTGGCGTGGTCGTCCTTTCCGTCGCCCTTGGGCAGGCACTGGCACCGCACCGCGTCGTCCATGGTGCCCTCCGTCAGGCGCTTCTCGTTGTAGTCCGTCAGAAAGCTCGCCGTGTCGCACTGCACCCCCCCCCGGCTCGCGTCCGTCGCGCGCATGAACCACCGGCCCTGCACTTTGTGCAGATCGTCGTGCTGCAGGAAGATCTCCTTCCAGAACGACCGGTACGCCTCCTGCGGCACGGCGTGCGACGGCTGGCCGATGCGCACCGTCCCGTCGCACTCGCAAAACGCCCCCTTCTGCGCGCAGTCGCGGTACCGGTCGCCGTCGTGCGACACCTCGAAAAACGCGCCGAAGGAGTCGTACTCTTGCCCCCAGGTCACACCCGAGATCTTGTACTGGTACGGCTTCACCAGCGGCGCGCACAGGCACATCTTCTCCTCCTCGGGGATGTCCGGGAACGGGTCGCGGTCGCCAAACTTTTCGCGCGTGCACGGCGTGGGCGCATCCGGGTCGCCCATGCGCATCATCCAGCGCACGACGTGCGGGTTCTCCTTGAAGTACGCGCCGTCGTCCTCGTAGTGGTGCTTCTCGCCGGCGTGGCCGTAGCGGATCGTACCCGGGCAGTCGCACAGCCCGCCCGAGTCCGAGCACCGGGTCCACTCCACCAGCCACGGCTTGACGCCGGGGAGCACGTCGATGGAAACCTCCTCCATCAGCTCCGCCTTCTTGGCGTCCTCCTCGAGGGCCACCGGGTCGCGCACCTCGGGCAGCTCAGGCGGGTCACCCGGCTCGTCCAACAGCAAGGGGTCGATGAGCACCAGGGGCGGCACCTCGATCGGCACCGGCGGGAACGTCGGCGGCGACGGGTTGGGCGGCGGCCACGGATGCGGCGGCGGCGGCAGAGCCGGCGCCGTCGGCGGCTGGTGCGTGATGGGCGCTTCCGGCGGCGGGGGGGGCGAGAACGGCGCGGTCGGCGCGGTCGGCGAGGGGGGAGACTGCCGGCACGCCGGCTTGGGGAATCGCGCGCACTGGCAGTTCATCTTCGGCGCCATCTCCGGGTGCCCGGCCCAAGGCGCCTCCTTCTCCCAGGGAAACGTCGACATGTCGCACTTGAACTCCCCCGGCGCGACGCTGACGTCCACGGAGACGTGCCGGAGGAGATCGGGGTTGGCTTTGAAGAACGCGCTATCGTTCTCGTAGTGGGAAGCCAGGCCGGTGTGCCCGTAGCGGAGCATCCCGTCGCAGTCGCACAGCTCGCCACCCTCCGAGCACCACTGGTAGTCGAGATCCTCCTCCTTGGGCTTCTCCAGCTGCTTGATCCGCGAGCACTCGCAGACGCCCTTCCCGACCGCGTCCGCGACCGCGCCCTCCGGGGGGTCCTCGGAAATGCGCCAGCTGTACGGCTCGCACGTGAATTGCATGCACCTCACCGGTGCGTACGTCTGCGTGCGGGATGGGGGCGAGGGGTGAGCGACGGGCGGGGGACGCGCGCGGTTTCTCGGAAGTGACGTGGGTGTTGTCGCTCGAGGCGCCTGAGGCGCCGCTTCAGCGATCGCGCGAGGCGGAGACGGGTGCGTGGTGCGTTCGGGGGCGGACGCACCCATTGGTAGCCATCTTCGTATTCGGGGTGCTTCTCTGTGTCCATCGGCCAACCCCAGCGCGCGATGCCGTGGCACGTGCACTCGCCGCCCTCCCCGGTGCAGTGTTCGTAAGGCAGTAATTTGCTCGGGTTCGGGTTCCACGCATCCGCTCGCGGCGCGAACGTCAGCACGAAAACGCACGCCAATCCCGCCGCGAAGGCGAGCGGTGACCGAGACATCGCTACAAACGAGCGCGCGAATCGGCACTTCGCCCGAACGTAACCCGCGTCCCGCGCTCCGAAGCGCTCGACGCTATGCCGATGATGGGCCCGCGTTTTTTTCTTCGGGGTCTTCGAAGTTCTTGTTCGGGTGTTACACATGTTCTTGCTCTCGTTTTTTTCCCCGCCGTTTCTTCCGACTGCTTGCGCACAACTGACAACTGTTTTTTTTTGACTCGCCGCAAGTCATGCATGTGGCAATTCCCATAATTTTGAAACTTTGTGTTCCGACGTTTGAAGACAGTTTTGGATGACAGAAGGTATGACCAGTTCTACATGACATGTATGACACGCATGTCATGCCCACTCGAGCGCACGCAGGGCGGCGTGGGGTTTCGGGGGATGATGCAGAGCGATGATTCCGTGGACAAGGAGCTGATGCAGCGCATCCTGGAGGTCGCGGCGAGGCATGAGGCCCAGGTGCGATCCTCCGCGCGAACCCGTGACGCGCACGCGATCCCGTTCGTCTCTCCGATCGTAGACACTCGCGGTCGTCAGTCGCGCGCGTCGTCCCGCGGTGACGCGTCGCCACGACCCGCGCCTGACCGCGACCCCATCTCCCGCGTCCCCCCCCGTCGAGAACAGGAGCGCGCCGATAGCGATAGCTGGCCCGGGTCGGACGAGCACGACGGCTCGTACGGGGCAGGCCTCGTCCACGTGTCCGAGCCGCTGGCGATGCGCCTCGCCGCGCACAACATCGAGGTGGTGGGCGAGAGCCTGTTGCACAACCGGACGTTCACGGTGTTCCCCGCGATCCTGGGACCGGCGTGCGGGCCTAGACGGGACGTCGTGGTCAGGGCGTACAACAAAATGAACACGCCGAGGCTGGCGGACGTGCCCAACTCCAAGAACGCGCGGAGAGCCGCGCAGAGGCGCGGGTCCGCGGAGGCAATCGCCGAGTACGCGCGGGAGATGAACATCCTCGCCGGTGACGAGATCCGGCACCCGCATCTGCTGCGTGTTCTGGCCTTCTCCAAGCTCCCGCGCGACTGGGTGTGCGTGGAATCGTACGAGACGACGCTCTTCGACTACATCGCGCGTCGAGGGCGCGAGCTCGAGGGAGAATGGCGCGCCGCCGCGAGGCTGTTCCGCGCCCTGGCCGACATCGCGCAGGGCGTCGCGTTTCTGCACAAACGCAACTTCGTGCACAAGGACATCAACAGCAAGCACGTGTTGATACGGGGGAACTTCGAAAACGTGGTGCTTTCCGGGTACTCGCTGTCCAAGCACCACGACCAGAGTGGACTGCTGAGCAGCGCCAAGCGGGGAGAGATCCACTGGATGGACCCGCGGTGTTTCGAGCACCCGTACGCCTTTCACAACGACGTCTACTCGCTGGGCGTCGTGCTCGCCGAGATCCTCACCGGGCGCGCGCCGTTCAACCTCAACCCGCAGGGCTTGGTCGTGAAGCTCCTGCTCGCGGGCGCGCCGACGCACGTCATCGGCGAGCCGACCACGCTGCGCTGGCCGCGGCTCGCGCGCGTGCACCACGAGGCGACGAAAGCGGGGCCGCGGGACGTGCAAGACGCGGAGCGGTTCGGGAAAGAGGTGCGGTCGGCGACGGCGAAGGACGACGCGAGCGCGCCGTACGAAGTGCGCGCGGAGGAGAGCGCCGCGCACAACGCGCCGCACGCCAAGAGGTGCGTCGTGCAGTGATACTATTTATGAAGAAGAGCGGTGATACGTCGTAAGTGCGATGTGACTCTGTGACTCTGTGTGTTGTCTTTTTTTCACGCCCGGAGACGCGACGACCAGAACCTCCCCGCCGAGAAACTCGCCGCCGCCGTCGCCGCGACGAGGAGCGCGAGGCGCGCGCCCGTCGCGTTCGCGTACGCGCTTTTTTCGCTCATTCGGTTCGCCGTCTCCGAGACCCCGGAAGGCGTCGAGACCCCGGAAGGCGCGGGAACGGCGGCGCGCGCATCGCGCGCTTCGGAGCGATCTGCTGCCGGCTCGGGTGCTGGTTCCGTGCGGCGCGCCGCGCTCATGTGCGGCACCGCGACCGGCGCGAACCCCGCCCACGTATCCGGGACCGGGAACTCCGCGAACTCCGCGGCGGTTTCGTCCCGGCGCATTTTGCGCAGCGCGCGCAGCGCGCGCGTCATGCTCGGCCTCGCGCTCGGGTCCGTCGAGAAACACAGCTCGATGAGCTCGGCGTACCGCGCGGTGTTTCCCGCGAAGGCAAACGACGGGATCCCGATCCCGTCGTCCGGGTCGTCCGGCGAGCGCTGTTTGTTTGCCGATACGCGCGTATCGGCGGAACGCAAGGCGTCCAGGGGGAGGCGCTCGCCGGCGGCCACCTTCTTCGCGACGGCGCGCATCGTCTGGTAGAACCGCGCGAGCTCGGGGAGGTGTTCGTGCTCCGCCTGCACGTCTTCCCAGGGTGGCGCCAGCGTCGCGAGGCACCACAGCACGACACCGAAGGAAAACACGTCCGCGCGCGTGCCGAAACTTCCGCCCGCGCCCGCGGCGATCACCTCGGGCGCGTGGAAAAGGCAGTTGCGCAAACCAAAGCCTTCCGGGTCGCCGGGGTCCGAGACGACCTTCGCGTTCGATACCGTCGCGTTCGCCGCGCCCGCGTTCGCGACGCCGTCCGCCTCGTTCTCCTTCCCCGAAGTCCCCGAGGTCCCCGATGCGGTGCAGGTCGCCGCGCGCACCAGCCGCGAGAGCCCAAAATCGGCGATCTTCACGCGCATGTCCTCCGTGACCAGCAGGTTGGAGGTGTTGAAGTCGCGGTGCGCGATCTGGTTCGAGCTCGAGTGCAGGAACGCGAGCCCGCACGCCGCGTCCGACGCCATGAGCGTCCGCACGCGCCAGCACAGCCGCGCGGGGCGCGTCCGCGCGCGCGCGAGGACGTCCGACAGCGAGCCGTGCAGGCAGTGCTCCATGATGATGGACGCGTCCGGCAGCTGCACGGAGGCGGCCAGGACCGTCACGATGTGCGGGTGCCTGTTCGCCGTCATCGTCGTCACCTCGCGCTTGATGGCGTCCACGACGTCGCCGTTGATCTTCTTAGGGTCCAGCACCTTCACAGCCACCGTGCTGCCTCGCCACGTCGCGCGCAACACCGTGGAGAACCCGCCGCGGCCGATCTTGATCGCCTTCTCGAACTTGAGGGTCTTCACCTGGGACACGGACGTCCACAGCGCGTCGATGTAGTCCACGGAAGAAGACGCGAGCGCGTCCGCCGCGGAAACCGCGCTGCGGTCGCCGGGACCGCGAGGAGGCGAGCGCGGCGCAAGCGGCGCGACAAACTGTGACTGACTTCCCACGAGCGCGCGCTCGGGCGACGCGGGCGCGCTTTTGGCGTTCGAAACCTCGACCGCGTCAACAAACGGCAACGCGAAGGAAGCTCCTTTTCTTTCGACATGAGGACGCGCCGTCCTGAAGTCGGACGTCGTCCCCGCGGCGCCGTCGGCGCTCGCGCTCGCGCCGGCGTCGGGAAGGCGGGCGCCGACCATCTTCCCGAAGGCGGGCTCGCCTCCGGGCTCGGACCCCACGGGTCCCATCGCCGCGAGCTGGCGCTCCACCGTGGTGGCCACCGCGATGACACGCATCGCGGCGCGCACGAGCTGGTCGAAGTCGCGCGAGAAGCCGTCGCCCGACTTGGCGAAACGCGCGACGCGCGGCGTGGAGAAGGCGCCCTGCACGCAGGACTGCGCGATAAACGCCTGGACCCACAGCGACCGCAGAAACGCGCGCCGGGTTGCGGGGTCGGCGCGCGCGCGGGCGGGCGCCGGTCGTTCGGCTTTTCGCTGACTCAATACTTCGGACGAACCCTCTGTGTCCCCGGGGAGAAGCCCGGATTCCCAACCCGAGCCCGAGCCCGCCTCCGCGCCTCCGCGCTCGGCGCGGGAGCCGGGGGGCACCGCGCCCCCCCAGAACGCCTCCTCCTCGTCATCCGCCGAGACGTCCTCCGCGGAGGCGTCCGCCCGCGAAGAATCGCGGTTCTTTGCCTCCGCGCCGCGCGGGAACGGAGTCTCCGCCTCGTCCTCAGGGGGCGCCGCCGCCGCGGACGCGCCGATGTACCCGGCCCAGGAGACCACCACGTCGTGCACGGCGCGCGCGTACACCGCGTCCGCCGCCTCGGACGCCGCCTCTGGGTCGCACAAGCGGAGCGGGATCCCGGCCGCCTCCGCCTCCCGCAGAGCCGCCGCGTGCGGGCTGTCCGGCTGCGGCGGCGGCGGCGGCGGCGGGTGGCCCGCCCACGAGGAGGCGCGCTTCGCCCATCGCGAGTACACGCCGAGGTGCTGCGCGACCCACGCGCCGGCGTAGGCGGCGCGCACCAGGGCCGCCGCCGCATCGGCGGAGGCGGCGTCCGCCTCGCGGTCGGCGCGCGCCGCCGCCTCGACGGCATCCCCCGTCTTCTCCACCACCGCCGCCGCCGCGGCTTCCTCCGCCGCCTCGCCCGCCGACGCCTCCGCCTCGCTGGTGGCGCGGAGCGACCGCGACAACTCGCGGAGCGCCCAGGCGGCGTGCGACGCCACTGAGGACACCTCCTCCAGGACCACGCCGCTCAGCCGCGCGTGCGTCACCACGGCGAGCGCGGCAGCCTCGGGCGAGGGCGAAGACGCTGCGCGTGCCACCGCGAGCGCGCACGCGTCGGAGGTGCGCTCCAGCTCGTACAGAACATCCGCCGAGGCGTGCTGCGCGTCCCCGAGCGTGGACTCGCCGTCGACGGCGGCGGCCACCGCGGCGTCCAGCGCGTTGCGGAGCGCGACCCCCGCGCGCCGCGCGGCGAGCCGCGCGATGCCCTCCGCGGTATCCGCCTCCTCTGAGCCCGGAGGCGGGGTCTCCGCGCGCAGAGCCGCGCGCGCCGCGGCGAAACGCTCGCGGCGAAGCCTCGCGTCTAGGGTTACATCCGCGTCGTCTTCTCCCGCCGCCTCCGAATGCGTCGCGCCGTCCTTTTCGTCCCCGCTCGCGCCCGCGTCCACCGCCGCCGCCGCGAACGCGCGGTCCGCGGGGGACAGCGCCGAGGCGCCGCGCATGTGCTCGATGGACGCCGCCAGCGATGAGCTGAGCGCGAAGGGCTCCGGCGACCGCCGCGGCTCGGGAGCGGCGAGCGCGTCGCGGCGCTCCGAAGGCGGCGTTTTCCCTGGCGCCGCGAGCTCCCGCGCGCGCCGGTCAAAGTCAAACGGCGCGGCCAAAGGTGATAGCGACCCAGGGATAGCGACCCCCGGGGATACCGACGCCGGCGACGCGTGAGTCGCGGCGTCGCGGGAACCGGAGGGCGTGCGCCTGTGACTCGGCGGGCGCCCGCGACGCGACGCGTCCGGCGTGATCCCCGCGTTCTTTCCGGAAGGCTCCGCCGCCGCGGAGCGCGCTCTCGGCGTCGTCGGATCGCCGTCGCGACTTTGGAACTCGGCTTTGGAATTCGACGAACGCGACGCGCCGCCTCGCGCGCCGCCGCCTTCTGCTCCCGCCGCGAACGACGCCAGCGCCTCCGCGGCGATGTCGTCGTCCATGGTCGCGTCGCTCGCGGACCGCGCCAACGCCGTCGTGCTCCGCGACGAAAACACGGACGGTCCGTCGTTGGAGTCCAGGTCCAAGTCCCCGGGGCCGCCGGGCGCGTCTCCCCGAGAACGGTCGCGGTCCTCCTCCAGCTCGTCCAGCAGGCTCGCGTGCACGCCCCTGGTGGACAGGTAGCGGGACATCACCTCCATGTACCGCAGGGAGTCGGGGGTCTCGCCGGAGGTTTTCGCAAAGGGCGGAGGCGTCGGAAGACGCGGAGAAGACGCGGTCCATCTCTCCCTGTCTCGCGCCGTCTCGAACGGCGCCGATCCCGGAGTCTCCTCGTCTTCGCTGTCCAACGCGTACGCCACGCCCACGAAACTGCCTCGCCGCGAGCCGGAGCCCGCGAACGGGCTCTGCGCTTTGTGCGAGCGCTCGCCGCGACTCGCGTGCGCGTCGCGTGTCGAAGGCGTCTCGTACGCCGTGTTGCCGACTGCGTCTTTCCGCATCGACGCCGTCGGCGTCGACGTCTCCGCGTCGACGCCGGAGACGACGAGAGGCGTTCGCACGATGCGTTCATTCACGCCCGCGCCGGTGAGCCGCGACGCGCCGCGGTCGCTGTCCTTCTCCTCCCGCGCGCGCACGCGTCGCCTCGAGCGCTCGCGCTCGTTCTTGCGCCGCGCGAGCTTGTCCAGGTCCGTCTGGATCTTGCGCATCACCAGCGGGTCCACCGCGGGGCTGTGGTGCGCGGGCGGCTCGGGCTCGGGCTCGGCATCTTTGAGTTTGCGCAGCGCACGCAAGTTCCTCCTCTGCTCGTCCTTCGGCGTGGCGTGCCCGCTACCCGGGTGCCCGCGGAACGTCGGGTGTTTATGCGACTCCACACCGTGGAGCTCGTCGGCCGTCGTCCGTGCCTCACCGGCGGTGTCGTCCTCGCCCGAGCTCCAGGACGTGCCCGCCGCGGGCGCGCCCCGCCTTTGTCTCCCCGAAGGCTTCATCCTCGTCGAATCTGCACTGCAGGTCGAAGGACGAGCCTCGCGGCGTCACCTCGGAGGCGCGGAGCGCACCGAAGCGGGGCTCGCCTCGGAGGTGCCCGCTCGCGCGTCAACGGAGACGAGCGCGTCACGCTTACCCCGGTGAGAGCCGCAAAGCGGCCGACCGAGCGAAGGCGCCTTCGTTGTGCCCGCCTCTGACAAGAATGAGGAATAAAAAGTGCAGTGATCGACATCTTCATCGATCCGTCCCGCGAGACGTGTGAATACAAGTATGTCAATGCCGCCGCCGCCGCCGCCCCGCACACAACCTCGCGCCCAGCGCACGACCGGGCCGAGGGCACCTGTATCGTTCGCGCGCGTCGCGTGACCGGCCACGATGAGCGCCCTCCGCAACGCCGTCAAGCGTAAGACGCACAAGGAGCGCTCGCAGCCCGGGGACCGCCGCAAGTTCGGGTTACTGGAGAAGAAGAAAGACTACGTGCTCCGGGCGCGCGATTTCCACAAGAAGGAAGATGCCATCAAGGCGCTGAAGACCAAGGCGGCGTACCGCAACCCGGACGAGTTCTACTTCGGGATGCAACGCAACCGGACGAAGGACGGCGTGCACGTCGGGCGCGCGGACGAGAGCAACAAGTACACCGCGGAGGAACTCGCGCTGATGAAAACGCAGGATGTCAAGTACGTGGCGCTCAAAGCCTCCGAGGAGGCGAAGAAAGCCGCTAAACTCAAAGCCAACCTGCACAGAGTCGGCCTGGACGCGGACGAGGACGCGGTTTCGGAGGAGGACGAGGAGAGGTACGACGACGAGGGGTTCGCGATTCGAGCCGCGCCCCGGCGGAAGCGGAAGCACACCGTCTTCGTGGACGACGCCGAGACGGCGCGCGCGTTTGACGCCGAAGGAAGAAGAAACGACGTTTCAAGAAACGACGTTTCCGCAAAGGACGACGTTTCCACAAAGGAAGACAGGAAACGGGCCACCGCCGCGGCGGCGCGCGCGCTGGGCGTGCGGCGTCACCGCACGCGCGCGGTGGAGGCGGAGGAGAACGGGGAGGACGGCATCACGGGCGAGGCCACCGAGCTGGACCCGCGAACGGAGAAGCGCCTGGCGAAGAAAAAACGCGTCGCGTACGCCTTGCTGCGGGAGCGCGAGAAGCGCGCGGCGCGGTTGCAGACGATGGCGGCCGAGATGGCGCTGCGGCGGGAGATATCGCACGCCCGAGGGCACAAGCGCAAGGTGAGGGCGGAGGAGGAGGAGGACACGCCGGAAGGGCTGAAGCACCTCAAGAAAGCAGAGCCGCAGTTCAAGTGGAAGAAGGAACGCAAGCGGTGACGACGACGTCGTAGACGCGCGTGCGGTGCGCGTCTGACGAGAGAAACCTGCGTTGTAATAGACTGAGCGCCTTGTTCAATTCAACGAGACGATGATTCCCGACGGCCGCACTCTCGTCGCGCGCGCGACGCGTCATGCGCGTCGGCGCACGACCCACGCCCGCGTCCGCAGGCGCTGCGTCCACCGCGACGCCTCGCCGCGTGGCCCGCTCGATGGCGCGTCCCGCTCGCGGCCTGCGACGGCTCCTCGAGGCCTCACTAAACGGATGCGCACGCACGGCGACGCACCGCCGCCCCGCGCTTCATTCCGCCCGCCCGTGCGCCGTCGCGGGTTGGTCGGAGGCCGCGCGCGCGGTCCCCAGCCTATCCGGGCGCGCGCGATGGTCGGCCGCGCCGGCGCTTCCCGGCGTCCGCCTCCCCGCCGCGCCGCGCGCCTCCCGCGCGCGCCACACCGCCGCCTCGTCATCGTCCGGGGAAACGCTCGTCATCGTGGAATCCCCCGCGAAGGCGGTTTCCGTGCAGAAGTACCTCGGCGAAGGCCACGTCGTGCTGGCGTCCTACGGCCACGTGCGCGACCTGGTGGAGAAGAGCGGGAGCGTCGTCCCCGAGCGCGGCTTCGAGATGGTCTGGGAGGAGCGCGCGCGCGACGGCGTCGTGCGGGACATTTTGCGCGCGGCGCGGTCCGCCGGCACCGTCGTGCTCGCCACCGACCCCGACCGCGAAGGGGAGGCCATCTCGTGGCACATCCTGGAGCTCCTGAAGCGCGAAGGCATCGTGAACGATGGCGAACATTCACCTTCCGGCTCGCCTTCCGTCCAGAGGGTGACCTTCACGGAGGTGACCAAGTCCGCCGTGCTCGCCGCGTTCGCGGAGCCGCGCGACGTCTCGGCCGAGCTGGTGGACGCCTACCTGGCGCGGCGCGCGCTCGACTACCTGTTCGGCTTCTCGCTCTCGGGCGTGCTGTGGCGCAAGATGCCCAGCGCGCAGAGGCTGAGCGCGGGCAGGGTGCAGAGCGTCGCGCTCAGGCTGGTGTGCGACCGCGAGTTCGAGATCGAGAAGTTCCGCAAGGAGGAGTACTGGAGCGTGCGGGCGGCGCTGGCGCGGGACGAGGCTGGGGAAGACGTCTTCGCCGCCGAGCTGACGCACGCGTTTGGGTCGAGGCTGGGGAAGATGGAGCCCGGGACGAGACTCGAGGCGGAAGCGTGCGCCGCGGAGATACTCGAGGCGAACGAAGCGCCGGGGGGGCTGATCGTCCGCGACGTCGTCGAGAAGGACGTCGCGCGCGCGCCGAAGCCGCCGTTCACCACGAGCACCATGCAGCAGGAGGCGTCTTCGAAGCTCGGCTTCGGGGCGGGGCGGACCATGTCCGCGGCGCAGGCCCTGTACGAGGGCCGGGGCTGGGGCGAGGGCCTGATCACGTACATGCGCACGGACGGGCTGCACGTCTCGCCCGAGGCGGTGGCGGAAATCAGAGCCGCCGCGCGCGCCGAGTTTGGCCCGGCGCACGTCCCGGCGGCGCCCAACGCGTACCGGAAGAAACAGAAGAACGCGCAGGAGGCGCACGAGGCGATCCGGCCCACCTCGTCTTGGACGACGCCACGTGCGGTCGCGAACCGACTCGGCGCCGACTCGGACGAGGCGCGTCTCTACGGGCTCGTGTGGGCGCGCACGATGGCCAGCCAGATGACGCCGGCGGTCACCAAGCGCGTCGCCGTGGACGTGCGTCGCGCCGGCGACGACGCGCCCGAGCCCGCGGGTCCGCGACTCAAGGCCAACGGGTCGCGGCTGGTGTTCGCGGGGCACCTCGCCGCGTACGACCACATCATGGGGACTGGCAGGGTCATCACCAGCGACGCGTGGTTGCCCGATCTCAAAGCCGGCGACGCCGTGCGCCTGACGGCGCCCTCGGTGGAGGTGATCGAGAAGGATCCCGACGCGAAGCGCGGCTTCGGCGCCGCCGCCAAAAGCTTTTCTTTCGATGACCCGGACGACCCGGAGGACAAACCCGGGGCGTCGTCTTCTTCCGCTTCTGCGGCGGGCGTGACCGCGTCTCAGCACTGGACGCAGCCTCCCGGCCGGTACACGGAGGGCACCTTGGTCAAGGCTCTGGAGGAAAAAGGCATAGGCCGCCCGTCGACGTACGCGAGCATCCTGAGGGTCATCACCAAACGCGGGTACGTCACCGGCTCGGGCGGGCGCGGGCCGCTGGTCCCCGAGACGCGCGGCCGTTTGGTGTCCTCGTTCCTGTCGCACTTCTTCGCCGAGTACGTGGACTACGGGTTCACCGCCGAGCTGGAGGACGCGCTGGACGACGTGGCGAACGGCGAGAAGCGGTGGCGGGACACGCTCGCCGACTTCTGGGGGCCGTTCCAGGGCGACGTCGAGAGCATCAAAGGCGTGCGCACGTCGCTGGTGGTGGACGTCCTGGACGCCACCCTGGGCGTGCACTTCTTCGGCGACGACGAGGCGGCGCTGGAGCACCAGATGCGCGCCATCCAGGAGGCGACCGAGAAGGCGGCGCGCGACCACGACCCGGACTCGCCCTACCCGGCGCTCGCCTTCGACCCCGAGACGCTGTCCGAGCGGCGCAAGTGCCCCTCGTGCGCGGGCGGGCGCCTCGGCTTGAAACTCAGCCGCACGGGCGGGTTCATCGGGTGCAGCAACTACCCCGCGTGCGGGCACGCGCGTTCGCTCGTGGCGTCGGCGGACGGCGACGAAGGGAGCGGCGGCGCGATGGACTTCCCCGCGACGCTCGGCGCGGATCCGATCTCCGGGCGCCGCGTCTCGATCCGCAACGGGCCGTACGGGCCGTACCTCGAGCTCGAGGTGGAGACGCCCTCCGCGGAGGCGGAGGCCGCGGCGAGGGCCGCACGGGAGATGCAGGACGCCGTGGAACTCGCGCGCCTGGAGGAGGAGGCGGCGCGCGAAGCCGAGGCGGCGTACGCGGCGGCGGCGGACGCGGCGGCGGCGAACGGCGAGAAGCCGCCTCGGCGCAAGAAACCGAAAAAGGTGAAACTCCCGAAACGCCCGAAATCGGCGAGCGCGTCGAAGCCGCGCCGGTTCGGGCTGCGGAACCTCGAGATCGCGCCCGAGCTCGTGACGCTGGACCTGGCGCTGGATCTACTGGCGTACCCGAAGACGCTGGGCGCGCACCCAGAGGATGGCGAGCCGGTGGTGATGAACGCGGGGCCCTTCGGCTGGTACGTCAGCCACGCCGGCGTCAACGCGTCGCTGCCGAAGAAGCTCCTGCGCGAGGAGCGGCGCCGTGCGGCAGCGCTGGCGCGCGGAGAGGCGGGTGCCGGGCCCGAGCCTTCCGGCGCGGACGCGGCGGACGAGGCGGACGCGCGGGCGTGGGCGCGCGCGGCGACCGAAGAAGCAGAAGAAGAAGCAGAAGAAGAAGGAGGAGAAGACGAAGGAAAAGCCGCGTTCGCGGAGGAAGCCGTATGCCGGGACGCGAACGCCGAGCCGTCGGGGAACGACGGCGACGACGAGGGCGCCGCCGCCGCGCTGCGCGCTTCGTTCGGCCCGGTTTCGCTGGCGGTGGCGCTGGAGGTGCTGGCCCGCAAGCGGAGCAAGCCCGCCGGAGCGGGCCGGGGGCGCTGGGGGCGCAAGAAGAAGGGAGCGGAGGATGGGAAAACAACCTCGGCCGAGTCCCCGTCCGGGTCCGAGGCGCGAACCGAGGCGCCGGCGAAGACGACGGGCGCCGCCGAGAAGAAACGAGCATCGCCGCCGAA